>ERZ791829.312-NODE-312-length-49493-cov-14.942635_pt1 | contig 49493 bp, 46 predicted proteins | sample MGYA00510296_ERZ791829 | MGnify/ENA primary metagenome ERZ791829 (study PRJEB30046, sample SAMN00791973) | human gut metagenome | study: EMG produced TPA metagenomics assembly of the A metagenome-wide association study of gut microbiota in type 2...
GAAGAGTTTGTTGTTTTATGAATCTACAATGTGTACTTTATCGGATGCTTACAGAAATCCAAATTCCTCATTAACGATTGCTTGTACTCTGATACAACGAATGGCTTCAGCCTTACTCAGCATTTCATTGTTGAAATCACGTTCAATCTCATTTTTAGGGCGGGCATAGATATAAATGCCAAGATATTCCCTGCGACTCATTTTCATTGTGTACGGATTGCGAATAGCTGGATAATAGTCCAGATAGAGAGAAATTCTGCCGTTACTGATAACTCTTTGTCTCAATGTTACGTTAGTACATGTAAGTGCCATAAGATTAATGTTTTTGGTTGATAAATTATTATTATCGGTACAAATTAAACTGGTGTTTTCTTGGTGAATACTCACACCGGGAAATAACTTATACCGGGATTATTCAATGATAGGATCTTCAAACAAATTATCGAGCTCAGGTTTGGATATAAGAGTATATTTTCCCTTTTTAATCTTGGGAATTTGATGATACTTGGTATAATGGTATAGCTGGTCTCTTGTTATTTTGAATTTTTCCATAGCTTCTCGAACTGTATAGTATTTGGGTTCTTCAGCCTGACGTATTCCCTTTGCTATATCGAAGTGCTTTTTTGAATAGTATACAGTAATACCAACCTTCTTTTTCGGAATGACATTTTTATAAACAAAAGAGTATATAGCATTAAGACTCATTTGAAATTTGTCCTGTACTTCTTGCACACTATACCATTCTGGAATGTCTGCATCTGGAGCCTTCGAGGAAAAATAAGCATCAACATGCTTTTTACTCCAGTAAGTCTTACCACGGTTGAATGTCTTTGGAATTTTATTCTTCTTAGACATAACAAAAATCCATGATTCACTTACATTGAATTTTTTCATTATTTCGGCTGTAGTATAAAATTCTTTGATAGGTAGAGTGTCCTTGGGCATTCTAAATTCATAAGGATGCCGTTTTAACATCTCATCTATATCAGAGCGTTTGACGAAAGATAATCTGCTGCTAATCTTTGAAGCTTGAAGGTATCCTTTATAGACCATCTTATAGACTGCTTGTCTGGTAATTCCTAAAAGAATTCCAACCTCTGAGAAAGATAGAAACTCTTTATCCTTAATTGTGATGATAGGTAGTTCCTCAATCCTATTTTGAGTATTCTCTTCAGTAGCCTTAATGTTTTTCTCTCTTTCTCTTTTTTTGTAAGCTAAATTTGCACACCTGTGAGAGCAGTACTTTGTACTTATTTTTTGTGCTTCGAATCGTGTTCCACACCATTCGCAAATCTTTTTAATTTTAGTGTTACTTGCTGGCATATTACTCAAATTTTAAATGTTTATTTCGCTTTATTTCTCCCGTTATGTGTCAACTATCGTAAATCTTAGTAAACCATAGTCAACTTTCTCCACAATCTGTCCAGCGTAAAATGCCGGAATTTTGCTTCGTGGTACAAAAACGGTACAAAAAGATGATGTGCAAAGCTTATAAATGACTAATATTGACAGTAGAGCAACAAAAAAGGCGCCCCGTAAAGAGCGCCATATCAATCGATTATAATCAATTTAACTTATTGATAATCAAATAGTTACTTGCCGATGCAAAATGTGTTGTATAATTTATAAAATATTGATATTTAATGTGTTATATACGTATTATTAGATAGTAAGTAACAAACTGGTAACAGAAAAATAAATAAAAAAGGAGAGTAAGTATAAGTAACTCACCCTCCCTCTGTAATACGGATAATAGCGTTAGCTTTATGATGTAAAGATACTGCTTTTTGTAGAATCTTACAAGATTTGAACGAACTTAATATGTGGATTAAATTCAAGACAGCATCCTGTATGATCTATATTTATTGGTTATTGCTATCTACAGTTTCCAGAACATCATCTGCCAGCATATAGCCATAAATTTCACCCAGTAAATATATAGCTTGGTTGAGGCTTGACAGAGTTGTTTCCCCTGGTTCCTGGAACTGTTCTTGAACTATAGCCAGACCGTTTATTTTCTTAAAACGATCCTTACAACTTTTGATAGCGGTCATTAGGCTTGTTACTTCATTTCTAATTTCCTTGTAATTTTTTGGCTCATTCATGTAAGCCTGTACATTTGCCTTACTCATAATATTAAATGTATAAAAATTATATTTCTTAATTGTGAGACAAAGGTATGTTACAAAAAGCAAATTACCAAATAAAAACATAGCTAAATCACTGAAAACCAGTAATATGTGTTTAACAAACACACTTTAATGTGTTCGCTAAACACACTTATGATTTTATTGTATAGGTACGTCAACATTCTCACCCCATGAATCATCAATCGTGATAGAAAAATCTCTATCTCCTATGGATGAGAATAAATCACCGCTAACTATTGTTTTTCTATTTTCATACAATGGAACAGATATTGATTTCTCAACTAAAGGTTTCGTTTCACCGCCGTAAATTTTTATGTTTATCGTTCTGTTTTGAGGACTATCATACAAGAATGCAAAGTAATAGTTAAACTCATTCATAACATTTTCAGACCATTCCATGTTGAATTTCTTTTCATAGAAATTGTATGAGTTTGTATAACTGCTGTTAAGTGGGTACCATTTACTGTATTCGTTAAAAACACATTCTACTTTTGTTATGTATTCTGGCACTTCTCCAGTTAATTTAATTTGCAACAATGCGCTTTTACGTGGTAAAGTAATATCAAAATTATTGCTGTTCTCATTTACTGTTATTTCTCCTTTGTAATAAAAAACTTCTCTATTACCCTGGTTGAAATAACTTTCAGAATCAAGTTTATCAAATACAGATAAATTTATATCTGATGTTCCTTTACCCAGTGCAAAGGCTATTATATCATAAGTACCAGGAAGTAGTTTTAATTGTAGAGATCCAAAATTATCAGGAACAGGATCTTCATCCCTGTTAAACTCAGATTTTATATAGTTTACTCTTTCTCCGCTTTTATTAAAAATATAAATAGATATTGAGTTCACAATATCTGAAATATTACTACCAGATGTAGTGTTTTTACTCATAGGCTGAGTTTCTACATTAAGAGTTGATACCTGAAATACTACTGGAATCTCTTTTGAATGATCTGTAGGTTCTGTTTCATTACTTGTACACGAATAAAAAATACCTATCGCCAGTAATAGTACTGAGAAAAAATTTCTTTTTAACATAGCTCTAATTATTTAATATACTGTGCAATATTGCAGCCTAAATATACAAAATCAAATATTTGTTTTATTAAATAGAATATATTATTTTTGCATATTATAGAACATCTTACTCACTTTGATTATCCAACTGAATTTATTTTTTGTATGCTACATTCATATTGTAAATATTATAAAGAGAATAGCCAACAGCCTCAAGATGGAGATCCGTTGATCTGCTGGAATACAGAAAAAGCCTGGATCAACAGAACTCTTGAAAACCATGAGGATGATATTTTTGGGCTTAACTCGTACATTGAGGCTGGCTTGCAAAACTTCCAGCAGTATGACGGTGTACCAATAACCCTAAAAGCCCTGTTATTTTCGTTCTACAGCAAGATCTCTGAACGGATGGATATAGAGGCTTTCAAAAGGTTTTATCTATTAAATTATTGCATAAAAAAAGGGTAACAGGAGGCTGTCACCCTTTTTTTATCCATAAAACAGTATTAAGCTACTGCTATACCAGGAATTTCCGTTGATTTAATCATATACCTGTTATATTAACCTGGTAAATGCTATTTTTAATAAGTATCTTTATTTTTATATGTAACTTTTATCCCATCGCCAATACATTTAACTTTTGAATTACCATACATGTTTACCACAATCTGAGCATCTTTGCCAGCTACAGCTATCACAAGATCAGCATTATCAAAAGCATCTATAGTAACCATTGCATAATCTGAAACATTAACAGATACCTTAGAATTGTGCCTTACATAAATACGGCTTACTGTATATCCGTCATATTCCATCATGGCTTTACAGTTCCCATTCATAACAACGTCTGGTAAATTTCTTATAGATCTTTCCTCATCATCAACGAACACGCCATACTGTTCACACTTACCCTTGAAATTAGTTCTGATAAAGTCTAAAGTAGGATAGTCATTGATAATACAGAAATCAATACCACGAACATACAGTTTTGCAAGCTCATCAACATTAAGACCTGGCTTAAGTTTCATTTGCCACAGACGGCATAAACCCTTGTTAATACCATCATTTTTAAGTTGTTCAATTATTTCCATACATTTAACTAATACCTTGTGATAATAAAGAGTTATCTTTTGATTCAATCCGTTTCAGAGTTGTTTCAATACCAGTAAGTCTTTCAGCACTGATACGTGTATTGGCTGCAATCTCAGCTTGATAAGCAAGTGAAGATCTCATAATCACTATCTGATCACTTTGATTGATAATGAAAGTGTTTAATCTTCCTGCTATAACGCCTCCTGTTTCCTCACTCATAGAAGTTACAGCACCTTTTAGAGGATCTGTATTTTCAGCAGCATCATCTTCTACATCTTTTATCCAATCTCCAACACTTTCAAGAGCCATATTAAAAGTTTCCCCAGCAGCATCTATCATTGCTTCAAATTTAGATTTTTCACTATCTGATAAAACTCCATCTTTCATGGCTTCCCCAAGATATGCCATTGCGTCATTTACGGCTTTTGCAAGGAACTCTCTTTTCAAAGCCTCTACAACAGCCTTTTTAAGAATATCCTTTGTTTTAGCCCCCAGTGCTTCTGCTGCATCTTCTCCCTGGCAGTAAGCATCTACAAGAGCATCAGCAAACTCATCAATAGCACTCTGAGTATCGGTACCAGCAAGAGTTTCAAGCATACTCCTTTCCATATCCTCAATCTGAGTATCTATATCTTTGATAGCTTCCTCCCAATCATTAATCTTACCCCAGTCTGTATCTTTCTTGTCTTTTTCTGCTGCGATCTGATTCCTTATCTCCTCTTGTTTTTCTCTTAATTTCTCTTTCTGGAGTTCATGTAACTGAAACATATCTCCATTGGATTCCTCTTTTTCAAGAGCATATTTCAATTCCTTGATCTGTTTAGTCAATTCAGCATACCTGACAAAATCCCAACTTTGTTGAGCGACAACCTTTTGAGCTTCCAGGGCTGCGATCTCATCCTTAATAGCCTGTAATCTCTGATTGTGTGCCTGTTTTTCCTCATCCGAATAAATCCAATAGGTATGCTCAGCAGCGTGTTGCAATCTGTCAAAGGCATTAGATAGATTATCTATGCGTTCCTGAATATTTTGTATCTTTTCTTCCAGCTCATCATCGTTATTGAAAAGATTTGCAACGAACTGAACAGCCTGTAAAGCTATAGATATAGCAGCAAGGATAATACTACCTTTTTCTGCTGTCTGTATGGCTGCTGCCATTGCTATACCAGCAGTAGTTATACCTTGTAGCATTCCAAGTGTAGCTTTACCATTTTCTCCGATAAGATCACCAAGAACATCACAACTATCTATAGCATCATTGATAAAACCAAATACTCCCTCAGTAGAACTTGCAAGATTTGACCATTCAGTTTTTATCTGTTTTGAACTCTTTTCAGATCCAGATTCAGCCTTTTTGAACACATCAGACAAAGCATTACCCATAGCCTTGAATGGATTCACATCAAGAACTTTCTTTTTAGCCTCATCCAGCTTATCAAGAACAGCCTTAAGATCTGCTGGATTCAAATCCAGGTTAGAAGTATTCATTTTTTGCTGAATATCATTGATCAGCTTATCAATCTGTTCAACTGTAAGACTATCAAGATCCGTGAATAGGTTTTTCCAGCTTTCGCTTTGCATGAGCATCTGAGCATTCAAAGCACTTAACGCCTCAGCCTCACCCTGATTCACCAGGTTAATACGTTCCTGGTTGTTCTCTTTAAGAGCCTCATTCCTCAATACAGCATATTCATCCTGGATCGCCTTTTTCTGTTCCTCATAAGTCCTGTAGTCATTGATAAGTCTTTCCTGAATTTCTTTCTGTAGCTTCTCATCTTCTTCTGTCACAAAAAGAGCTGCTTCCGATTGCTCATCAGCACCTACAAGTCCAGAACTACCATTACTCAGCCTTTCTTTAGCAGCAGCGACCGCTTCAATCTTATCAGCAAGACTTTGAGCCTGGCTAATAGCATTTGTAACGGATTCTTTGAAAGCGTCCATAGCTGTTTTAGCACCAGTAATTTCATTGTATTGCATATTAAGGGAAATCAGGTAATTGCCCTCACCCTCAGTAAGCCCCTGGTTACTCTGTTTCTCTTTCAGCATGTTGATCTGATTCTGAACGAACTCTTTATATGATTCTCCATCTTTCAACAGCTCAGAGAAATGAGACCTGGCAACATCTTCACCCATTGTTCTTACCCAACGGAAATACAAGTCATACTGTTTTTTCTTGTACTCTATTTCACCATCAAAAAGCTCATTTTGTGCATCAGTATAGGATTTATTCTCAATGCTTCTCCTTTCGTCAAACCCTGCTTTCTGATCATCAGTAAGCCCACCTTTTCCAGCATCTTTCCTGGCTTTCTCAAGCTCCTTTTCTTCTTTATCAATACGATCAAGATTCTGCTTATGCTGTAGATCAAGCATCGCCTTTCTTTTCTCATATCCCTCACTCATTACAGAGATACGATCTTCTTCAAGTTTCCTTTCTGCCTCCAGTTGTTTCCTGGATAACTCATCAGCTTTTTGGGCTGCATTGTTATTTGATTTTGGCAGACGTGATTCAAGAGAATTGATAGTTTTTGTCAGCTCCTTATACTTTGAACTGTTTATCTCAACATTCGATCTTTCGTCCTTAAGTTGCTTGATCCTGGCGTTAATTCCAGCCTCAGTATTCAGGTTCTCCGTTTTCTGGTTAACAGCAGAATTGATCTCCTTTAGTGTAGAAAGAAGCTCATTAAGTTTGCTTGTGTCTGCATCTACCTTAACCTTTTTGGCGTTTATTGCGTCAATCTCCTTTTGAGTGTCTTGCGCCTTTTTATCAAGTTCCTCAAATGACATTGACACATAATCAACAGCCTCAGACGTTTTGGAACTATCCTTTGGCGCAAAGAAAGCGGAAAGCTGCTGATCTACCTTTGAGATCTTATCCTGTGCCATGTTAGCAGAACTCACCACATCTGATAGATATTTACTCAGTGTGGATCTGAAACTATCCATTTCCTTATCTGTTGCTCCAGTTGATTTTGCAACGGCTTTGACAATCCTGTCAAGAGACTGATTAAAAGCGTCTGTATAGGCTTCTCCTGTAAGCCCTTTTAATCTCTCAGCAGCATCAGTTGACATTGATTCTACAGCCTCCCAAACAGCCCCAGTAGCCTGTTGTATAGAACGAGCATCAACATCAACCACTTTAGATACAGAAACCCAGGCACCATCATATTGCATAGTTTCCTGAATATCCTTATAAGTTGCATCCTTAGCAGCCTTTTTAAGTTCCTCCAGTGCATCAGTTTGAGACTGGATCATTTCTTGCATAGCCTGTTCGGTGTACTTTGCTTTGATTTTTTCTGCTGTGTTATTCTGTATCGCAGCAGTCAGTTCCTCATATTTCAACTTCTGAATATCCAGAGTAGCATTCTCATCAAGCAGTGTCTTATTGTACTCTTTGCAAATGGCATTTATTTTCTCAATGGCATCCTTATGTGTCTTAGTTCCTTTCTCAGCATTCTGCAAAACAGAGAACAACAGGTTTAAGCTGTCAATCTCTTTTTTTGTAGTGTCCTGGAACTCTCCCATAGCGTCTGTAGCTTCTTCTTCTGTCCCTGAGAAAAGAGTTAACGCACTAACCAGGGCACCAACAAGACCGATCATCCATCCAATAGGATTCGACATCATGGAAGCCCATAATGTTTTCATTGCAAGTGTGGCTTTCGTGGTTATTGCAGTCAACATTGAGGTAGTGGTTGCATTCGTAGCCTTTGCAACAGTATCAGCAGTTGTGGCAACAGTTGACTGTCTTACAGCAGCAGCTTCCAGAGCTTTTTTCTTTGTATGGAAATCAGTCTGAGCAGACAAAGCAGCCTTTCTTGCTATAGCCTGGTTTTCCTGAGCACCCTCCAGTTTCTTTTCGGCTGTGGCTATTCTTGTAGCGTCACCAGACTGTTTAGCCCAATATACCTCATACCTCGCAGCCTCAGTTGCTTGCATTGTAGCTATGGCTGTCTGTTTAGAAGCCTCCACTTTAGCAGCAGCAGCACTGACCTCTGCACGCATGGCATTAAGAGTTGAAACCTGGTTCTGATTCTTCTTTATCACCTCCTGTTCCAAAGCAGCACGATAAACAGCACTCTTAGCACTCAGATCCGTTTTACTCAAAGCAGCCCTCTGTTCAACAGAAAGAACACTCATCGCTACAGCCTCATAGTTTGCGCTTGAAGTAGTGAGATTCAAATTTGATAGATATTCCTGCTGTTGTGCTGTTAGTAGCTGCTGTATTGTAGCAATACGCAAACTCTTTACAAGGTTAGCATGTTCCTCAGCAGTTAACTGTTTTTGTAATGATATAGTGTGAGCCTCCTGAGCTGCTGTCATTGCCTTTGTCTGAGCAGACACCTGACCACTCAACTGAGCATCAATTTTAAGCAGTGCTATTTTCGCCTGGCGTGCTGTATTATCAAGTAACGCTACACCAGTATATCCTTTGGTAACAAGAGTATTAAGTACTATGGCTGCCTTATAGCTTCCGTATGCAACGGTAATAGCCTGTATTATACGCAATATCTCATCATAGTTTTCCACAAGGCTAATTGCCCCCTGGATCCCAGACGCAAAAAGATCCTGGTTGTCTGTACCAATCTTATTCAGCGCACTATCCCAGGCATCACCAAGGTTAGAGATCATACCAGTAAGTGATTTACTTTGCTCCTGCATGAGGTTGTAGTAAACACCGCTTGAACTTGTCATGTTCTTGAAAGCCTGTTCTACTTCTGTAAATCCTACCTTTCCCTCTGTTATCAGAGCACTCACCTCATCTTTTGAAACTCCTATAACCTTAGCCAGTTCCTCATAGATAGGAATACCACGACCAGCGAACTGTCTAATATCTACAGCATAAGCCCTGCCTTGCGCCCTCAGTGTACCATACAGATAAGCAATTTCACCCAATGGAGCACCAACACCAGACGCTACATTTCCAAGCATCACAATTTCATCAACAACATTTTCTACAGATGATCCATAAGCCAACATCTGTTTTGTCGAGCTTGCTATACCTTGAAGATCAAAAGGAGTTTTTGCAGCCGTAACAACAAGTTGATCCATGAGTGCCTTTGACTTTGTGCCACTTCTTAGCATTGTCTCAAATGCTATTTCAAGCTGTTGGAATTGTCCTCTTGTGGTTACAATACTTTGCAACAAACTACCCATACCTTGACCTACAAGGTATGATACAATATATTTAGCTCCATTCTGAGCCATATTTTGTAGCGACTGCTCCATCATAGCTGATTCGGTAATTGTCGTATCTGACACCTGCCTTATATGCCTTTCCATTGCTTGTGTAGATACATTAAAATCATCTATATCAAGAGTAGCCTTAAAACCTAAAGCTCCATCTTTATTATCCATGTTTGTTTTCCTCCTGCTTTTGATAATATATTAATTTCTTTAATGACTTTCCTACATGGGTTAGGAATGCAATAAGCATATCATTTTCTCCATCCTTATTTTTAGAAAGTAGATCACCAACCATGTATGAAAGAGACTCTATTTGGAGTTCAGGACGATCTTTATGCAAAATATCGTATTCTGAGATCCTTATAATTTCACTTTTTAGATGTTCGATCTTATCTTTATCAATATCCATAATTCTTTTGTTTTTAGGGCTATTTGTTGCTGTTTTGTTACCATATTTGAACATTGTTTTATATAGTATTTATAATCAGCACAATAGAATAATATGTCACATTCTGGTATAGAAAGTATTCACTTGGTTAACTTAGTAAATCATGTTTTTTGCTCGCTCTTTTACCTTTCTGAATAACTCATCTATGATTAATAGTTCATCAGTATTGAATAGTTTAATATCAAAGTGAAAATTATATTCATTTTGAATTTCAGTAGTTACATTTATCTCATTTGTAGGCTTACCAAACATTAACTCCAGTGAGTATTTAAGTAGATCAGCTTTTCCTCTTTTAATATCAGATAACAGAGCTTTTATATAAACAACGATCCAAATAGGTATTCCAGATTCAGGTTTTTCAGATTCACTTATTATCAGCTTCAATGAGTTTATATCCATTTCCAGAATAGAACGAATGACAAATATAAAATCCTCTTTGCTAAGTTCTGTATCTGAATTTTTCAAAGCCTTTTTATACATAGATGGCTTTCTACCTCGTTTTTGAGGCTGTTTTGTTGTAGAAAATCTACTCTTAATGCCTATCTTATTCCCTGGTTGAAAGCCCTTTACACCTTTTGCCATAATATTGAATGCCGTTTTTATGCCGATTATTGTAGATCCCAGCTTTTAACACTGGGATCGTATAATAGTTACTTTAGGAGATTAAAGTATATATTCAAATTTTTTTCCATTAAGAATAAGCTCACCAGTACCACTACAAACAGTTATAAAGCCAAAATTATAGTTTCCTGGAACTGACAAGGCTCGTAAATGCTCAGGATCTATACCACTGTGTTTCTGAATTGCCGACACATTTTTTTTATGTACTGATTTTATAACCTCGTTCATCTGTTCTACTGCTGCTTTAACTTTAAGCCATTCATCATACACTTTTTTCCTATCTGGACTATCAACATAGATACAAAACCATTTCTCTGCTTGTTCTATACATTCTGGCATGATATTTACTACGCCGTTTTCTATATTGAAAAAGTCTAATGATTTGTATGAAACATATAGATTGGGGTTTTTTATTATCTGGTTGATAAGTACAACATTTTTTTCAATTAAATCGTGATATTCTTCATTACTTTGATCCTGGAACATTTTACTAATTGCATTTTGCATTATAATCGGAAATTCCTTGAAGCTATCTTCAACTTGTTTCTTTGCAATCATGTCATATCCAATATCACCCCTTACAAACTTCTTTATGATTCCGATACTTGGCTCAATCCCTAATTTTATTAGCCCGTCAGTAAGTGCCTGGATATGATTTTTAAGCCCTTTGACGTTTGCAAGATACCTTTTGTATTCTACTTCTTCTTTATAAACTAAAATTTTGTCTTCCATAATTATGCTATTTTACTGTGTATTTATTAATAAGATGTTCAGCATATGAATCCTCGCTTTCATAAGGATCTAAAGAAATGTTCCTATTTGATTTAGCTTCTGGAACAGCAAGTTTTTTAAGTAGTTCCTCTGAAACATCATCTAATTCTTTTTTTTCTTTAGCTTGTTTGAGCTTTTCAATTTCATCCCTTAGCTCTTTAATTTCTTGGTTCTTTTTAGAAACCAACATTGCAAAATCGTTTTCTGAAAATTCTTCCATATTTGTTAATTTTAGAGTGTTGACTTGAATCCACCACTGGAATTTGATCCAGCCTTTTCAAACTCCAGCTTAGGATCCTCTCTTTTATTATTGTTCCATTCACTGTACACCCATTTTCTTACGGCTGCTTTCCAGTCTTTCATTTTATTTCTACCAACCATCCAGCCATTTGATTCATAGTAATTATAGAAATACTCAGCATCCAAATTATATGAGTTCTCAGTTATGAACTTATTAATCTCATCTATTGTAGGTTTAGTGAAACGCTTTGTTTCACGCTTTGTAGGAACTTTAGTTTCTACAATATCTTTATCATTCTTATTATCATTTACATTATCATTATCATTTACATTATCATTAGGGGTTGTTTTTTCAACGGCTAAGGCGTTGTTTTGGGGTTGTTTTGGGGTTGTTTTGCCCTTGTAGGCATTTTTATTTCCTTTAGGAGCACCGCCTTTACTTCCATAATCACCGCCTTTGCATCCGTTTTCATATCTTTTCCAGTTTGCATCCAGTTGAGGCTTAATAAGCACCCAGCAAGCCTTTGCCATTCCAAATAACTCAGGATCTTCCCTATACAAAGCATAGTTTGCAATAGCTCTGTATAAGGTGAGCTGTTCTTCCTGGCTACACTCATTTATTGCATCCTGGAAACTTTTGTAGAATATAAAAGAATCCCTCATAAGCCTTTTCTGTAACTGTTACCAGAGAAATAGATCTTATCAAACATTTCCTCAAAGCGATCTGCTATACGTACACCATAACGATCATTAATCTCCTTATCGTTAAGGTTAGAAGTAACAATAGTAGGCAATAACTTATCATATCTATTATATAAGACCTCTGTAATAGGTGAAACCTCATTGCCAAATGATTTTATAGTAGATGGTTCAGTTCCGAGATCATCTATTATAAGCATATCAGCATTTTTTATACGATCAAACCATATCTTATCATCAATAGCTGCTTTTGCTATTTCCAAAGCAGTTGTACAACTGGCTTTCTTTGAATCCCACTTGTTATCAGATAAAACATCAAATAGAACACATATCGCTCTTGATAATGTAGATTTACCATTGCCAACACCCCCATAAAGCAAAAGGCTGAACTTATGATCACCAGTAAGCCACTTTGCAGCCTTTTTTAGATTGGAGATTGTACACTCATCTGAAATGAGTATTTTCCTCCTTTTCCTGACTTCTCCCTCATAGGAGATCTTTAGCATTTCAAACACTGTAGCCTCATCATGTTCGGTTATTCTGAATCTTTTAGGAGTACTTCCGAGATAAGCATCATTTTTGCTACATGAATGAAATTTTTCCATAAAGCCTTTTATAGCATCATCCATAATCATCTAATTTACTTGGTTAAGTTTATTGCGTGTTGCCTAATACGTATTATCTCATCATTAAGATCACCCCTCATCATAGAAGCGTATAAGGCTTTTTGTTGAGGTTTATAACCTCGTGCTATAAATATCTCCATGAGATTATAATCTGCTGAAAATACAAACAGGATAGCGTCCTGTGTGCCTTTTACGTCACCATAACCAAACAAAGGCTTATTAATGTTCGGGATAAATACGCTGCTTATATTCTTGGTGCTTGTTATAGCTCTTTCAGCTTTCTGTCTGGCTCTGTTTGAGAATGAATCAGGAATACCATTGTAGTAACAGTAGAATCGTTTCACTTTACTCCTGGCTGCCATATCTTGAAACATAGGATATTCACCAGTTGAGGCTATACAGTCAAATCTTGGAGTTTTGTTGTTGGCGTATTCCTGTAGCCTGACCATACGGTAATAATCTGTAATGATCATCTTTTACCTCCTTTCTTATAACCGTTGGCACCAGTGTTTGACATGATGTATTTTTCAGCATTGTTGTTTATTTCATCAGTAGTAGCCACTCTGTTTTGTTTCATCCAGGCGTTAATCTCATCACGGTCAAAATAAAGTAGCTTATTATTAGGTTTATAACATGGAATAGTGTGGTTTGAAGTTGCTTTATATATCCAGGACTTGCTTAAGCCTGTAAAAAATGCTACTTCTTCCAGGGTGAGAACTTGCTTAGCTGCTATTATACTATATCGTTCAATACGATCAAGCTGTTGTAAAATCTTATCTTCCATTTCTTATTTGCTATTATTGCTTTAGTAACTTGTGCACTTGTACCTTAGCTTGTTTGTATTGCAAATTTGAACAAAATAGGAAACAGGATAAAACAAAAGAAATAGCACTTAATAGACGGCTACCTTACCGCTACTAAGTGCTATTAAAATTACACGTATATTGATTACTTAAAGTCTTTAGCTATATTCTTTCTCTCATCTTCTGTAATATAATTCTTGTAGATGTTTATGTATCTGTTGTATCCAGATCTATTACCAATATTTCCAAATTCATTTTCAACTTGTTTGAACGTAGGTTTCAAAATAACTCCTTGATCTATTAAGGCACCTATTATTATGGCAACATCTTTACCTATTTTCCCATCAATAAGACGATGCATTTGATCAAGAACTTTTTCTTTATCTTCTAATAAGATCTTTGACCTTATACCATTCTCGTTGTCCTTATATTGTTGTTCGATTTCATTACAAATAGATACATCAAACTGTTTACTTATAATCTCTATTGCATTGAAAATTCTGTTAGTCTCTGTATCACCTGTAACCAGAGGCTTTCCCAAAGTCTCATCTATGGCTATATTAGAAAGATGGAGATCCCATAACAGTTCTTTTATATCCCAGCTCTTGTTCGCATAATTGAGAATATCATCTTTTTTCAGGGATCCATCAGCAATTTGTAGTATAAAATCCTTAACCGTCATAACTCAATTCATTATAATTCCCAATAGGGTAGGTTCGTACTTCGATAAATCATTGTTCTTTTTTATCCATTGGATCCCTGATTTCATCGTTCCTATGTTTGGGCTATTTCCATTTATTGTAAAACACCGTTTTGTTATCTCCCAAATATGCTTTGAATTAAGTTCGCTATATAAGAGATAAACAAAATAACATAGACTTCTGACATCTTTCACCCAGTTAATAATGCTGTTGTTACTCTTAGAAAATCCATTAATAGAAAGCCAGCTTGTTATATCAGAATCCTCTGAAATATATCCCGATTTTTGTAAATCAATAAAGATCCTGATCAGTTTCCTCTTATTAATGTTCGTATTATAGTAGCTTGGAATATCAGAGCCTGATTTATCAAATATAACTTCTGGATATATACTGGTAACAGATTTAATCATATCTTTTTTTGTTACTGGTAACACAACTGATTTTATGCCATCATAATGCCATAGCTCACAAAATGGTTTCCAGATATTCTTTATCTCACATAGAGTAGAAACAGCATAAGCAATAAGTTTCATTTGTGCCTTAGTGGTTGAGGCTGTAGGCTGATATTGCTCATTTAATAGCCCAGCATCAACGGATCTGTTTAGAAGCTCAACAGCCTTATTATTTGCAATCTCATCAGGTAGGAGATAATAAGATCCTTTGCCTTTATCTTTTTCATCTTTGATAGCTTTTATAAGATCCTGGTAAGTGCCGAGAAATTCACCCAGTAAAGTTTTCTCATCATTTGTGATATTATTACTTTCCAGGATCAGACTTATGCTTTCTGCAGCCCCAATATTTGTTATCTGGTTTGCTATGTTAGGGCATTTAGAGTGTTTCCAATATTCAAGGATCTCTTTTATCCAAATGTTCATATTCATAATATCTGGATCTATATTTGAGAATATAAAACCAGAATCTATAGATAAAAGATAATTCAGCGTTTTGATCATCCTGTTTATCTTAACAATATGCAGAACTATAGTTTGCCTGTTTATGTCGCAATTCAATCCCATAAGATGCTAATTTCTTTATTTGGCTCAATGTCTTTAGATCCACATTTAGGGCATTGGGTATTATCATCATTGCTATTGCTTTTTGTAGCCTCGTTGATATTAGCCTCCACGTTTAACCCTTTACCATCCAGCACAATCCATTTGTAACCGCACTGTTTACAATTCATTTCTATTCCAGTTCCCATAATATTAAAAGTCTATTAAATCTACAGCCTCTTGTTTTTTCTTATCCATTACTTTTGCATAGATCTGAGTTGTAGCCAGTTCTTTATGACCTAAAAGTTTAGATACGGTGTAAATATCTGCTCCCTTTTCAAGAAGTACAACAGCAAAAGTATGTCTTGCACAATGGAATGTTATATCTTTTGTAATGCCAGCAGCCAACACCCATCTTCTAAGCTCTAAAAGTGCCCAGGATCCATATTTGAAACCTGAAAATACCTTATCGCTATCTTTGCCCCTTGTACCCATATAACTTTCTGCTTTATGTGTAAGATCCAAATATTCTTGCCCTCCAGTTTTTTTCTGTTTGAAAAAGATCCTGGTTCTATCTCCCTCCTGGTGAACGTCCCCCCAGGTTAGTTTCTCTATATCGCTCTTTCTTAAGCCTGTGAGACAGGAAAAAAGAAAGGCGTTTTTAAGGTAAGCGTATTTACATGGTGTCTGATCCAGTTTTTTGACTTCATCAAGTGTGAGGTACATTCTTTCTGTTTCTGCAGCCTTGAAGCCCTCTATACCTCTCAGTGGATTGATAGGAATAATACGATCCTCATAGGCTTGATTAATGCAAGCTCTCAATTTATTGAAATATGATACTTTGGAGTTCTGTGATAGTGGCTGGAATAGCTCACTTTCATGTTTATGTGTTCTTTTGTGGGTATCTTTTTCCACATTGTTTAGAAAATCCTTAAAACCATTGATAAAATCAGCATCTATATCTTTGAATGTTGTTTTCTCATCACAATATGTTTCCAGGTATTTTAAGCAGCTACGCCAGTTGCCCCAGTTCCCTTTAGTTTCTGTTTTAAGACGGTCTGCACACATCTTTCTGTAGTACTCCAGGAATGGAGTATCTAACTTAAACTGTTTAGTGAATCCATATTCACCATTCTGTATTTCTATAGTACGCTTGGATTTAATAGCTAAAGCTGTTGCAAGAGTTTCCTGGTTCTGCTTTTTCTCCAATGGAGTTTTTGCATTTGTAAGGTATAATCTTAGAAACTCATATTCACGCTTTCCATCCCTGTAAATATCCAGGTATAAGCTAATGTTTCCATTTGCCAGCTTCTTTTCTCTTAGTCGTACTGGCTCCTTTACTTTTTTTGTTGTTTTACCGTTTCCCATAAAGCTAAATCCGTTACCGAGTAACATAAATTTGTTACTAAATGTATTACGAGTAACAAAGTAACAACAAAAAAACGAGAAATAAAAGAAAAACAAGAAAAAAAGAGATGACATAAGTTTCTCCTTTTTTCTTGATATAATACTGTAAATCAGTTATTTTGTTTTCTTTTTATTGACTGTTGTTTTCATTTGAAATTTTCACATCACTTTCCGATGCAAAAGTGCTTAAAAATATTCCCCAGCACTTCATCCGTCTCAATCGTTCCGCCCACGATTTCTCCCAAGTGATAAAGACACTCACGAAGGTCTTGTGAAACCAGGTCACCAGAGAGCTGCATGGCCAGTCCATCTTGTACGCGGTGGATAGCTTCCAGCGCACGGCTCAGTGCTTCATAGTGGCGGATGTTGCTCACCACCACATCGTTCTGTGAGAGGTCAGGCAGGGCGGCAAAGTCCACCAACTGCTTCTGAAGCTGAGAAAGTCCCTCTTTCTGCTTGGCCGAAAGGGAAAGCACACAAGCATCCTCCGGCAAGTCGGGGAGAGCCGCTTTCAGGCGAGCGAGTTGTTTATCTGCTGAAGAATCAGCCGATGAAAGCAAGTCCGCTTTGTTGAGCACAATCACCAGGTGCTTACCTTCGCAGCGAGGAAGAATCTTGTCAGCCAACTGACGATATTGCTCTTCGGCATAAGTGGCATCAATAACCCAAAGCACGATGTCGGCCTGATCCAGCTTCTGGAAGCTTCGTTCGATGCCTAAGCTTTCGATGGTGTCGGTTGTTTCGCGGATACCGGCGGTATCGATGAAGCGGAAAGTGATACCTCCTAAGTTCATGGTGTCTTCAATGACGTCGCGGGTGGTGCCATGAATGTCGCTCACGATGGCACGTTCTTCGTTCAGGAGGGCATTCAGCAGGGTGGACTTACCGGCATTTGTTTCGCCGACGATAGCCACGGGCACTCCGTTTTTCAGGGCATTGCCCACGCTGAACGTATCTACCAAATGATGGATGACTTGCTCAATCTGACGGGCGATGTCTTCCAGCTCCGAACGGTCGGCAAACTCCAGTTCCTCGTGGTCGCTGAAGTCGAGTTCCAGTTCCATGAGGGAGGTGAGGTGGAGTAGCTTGTCGCGCAGGACGGCCAGTTCACGGCTGAATCCGCCGCGCATCTGGTTCATGGCCATGCGGTGGGTAGCGGCAGAGGTGGATGCGATGAGGTCGGCCACGGCTTCGGCCTGGCTCAGGTCCATCTTGCCATTCAAGAAGGCACGCTGGGTATATTCACCCGGTCCGGCGGCACGGCATCCTTGGCGGATAAGGAGCTGCATTACTTGCTGGAGGATATAGCTCGATCCGTGGCAGGAGATTTCCGTGGAATCTTGTCCGGTGTAAGAGTGGGGAGCACGGAAAAGGCTGATCAGCACTTCGTCGATGATTTCTCCTTCGGGCGTAAGGATATGACCGAAGGTGAGGGTATAAGGTGCGCGTTCAGCTAATGGTTTGCCGGAAACGGGCTTAAAGATGCGGTCGGTGAGGGTGATGGCTTCCGGACCCGACACGCGGATGGTGCCGATGGCTCCGCCCTGAGCGGTAGCAATGGCACAGATGGTATCTTCAGTTTGTAATATGTTCACGTATATATGTCTTTTTAAAATCCTTGCAAAGATACGGTTTTCGGGTTACATTCGGAAGCGGAGCCGACAGATTTATGCGGGCTGGTAGAGGGTTTTCACCAGCAGATCGACTACTTTTTCGAGGTATTCACGGTCGGTTTCATCGAATGTAGCCAGCTGGTCGCTGTCGATGTCGAGCACGCCCCGCACTTCTCCTGCGACTATCATCGGCACGACGATTTCGGAACGGGAGAGGGAACTGCAGGCAATGTGGCCGGGGAACTTATCTACGTCGGGCACGAGTTGGGTACGGGCTTCAGCCCAGGCGGTGCCGCATACGCCGCGTCCTTTCTTGATGCGGTAGCAGGCCACGCTGCCCTGAAACGGGCCAAGGTGGAGTTCGCCTTCGTGTACGAGGTAGAAGCCTACCCAAAAGAATCCGAAGGCTTCTTTCAGGGCGGCACTGGTGTTGGCCAGTACGCTGATTTCGTTTTTCTCGCCTTCAATCAGAGGGGCGAACTGTTCGAGGAACTGAGCGTATCGCTGACGCTTGTCGGTAAGGGTGGATTTAAAACTTGCTTCCATATGAGTGAGTTTTCAGACATAAAAACAGGTTCTCTCCCGAAGAAGAGAACCTGTTGATTCATAATAAGTTTGTTATATTCTTTCAAGTACGACTTTAATCAGATCGTCAATCTTGTTCTTGTATCCGGTGTTGGCTTCCTTGGCTACTCGGTTCGCAATGACCATGCACACGGTGGTAGCTTTATGGCCTTGCAGACGTGCCAGTCCGGCCAGTGCGGAACTTTCCATCTCGAAGTTGGTGATGCGGCGACCCTGATATTCGAAGCTCTCGATTTTCTCGTTCTGGTGCGGGTCGGCCAGTGGAATACGGAGCTGGCGTCCTTGCGGACCGAAGAAACCGCCACAGGCTACTGTCACACCACGTACCATGTCTGTACCGGCGATACGGTCTACCAGTTCTTCGTTAGCATGAATCACATAGGGAGCCGGTGCACAGAGATTGCCCGTCCAACCTAAGTGGTTGAGCAGGGCACGTTCCATGGGCAGGTCGCACACCGCGTTACGTCCTTCGTAGAAGTTCAGAAGCCCGTCAAATCCCACGGAGATAGCGGAACAGATGTAGGTGCCTACAGGCGTATAAGGTTGCAAACCGCCGCAGGTACCGATACGCACAATTTCCAACTGACGGAAGGTTTCGTTTTCTTCACGGGTCTGGAAATTGATGTTGGCCAGTGCGTCGAGTTCATTCATTACGATGTCTACGTTGTCGCATCCGATACCGGTAGAGGTTACCGTGATGCGTTTGCCCTGATAGGTACCGGTCACGGTACGGAACTCACGGCTTTCTACTTCGCATTCTTTGGTGTCGAAATGAGAGGCTACGAGAGCTACACGTCCGGGGTCGCCTACCAGGATGACTTTATCTGCCAGGTGTTCTGGTTTCACGTGGAGGTGGAACACCGAACCATCTTCATTGATGATCAGTTCTGAAGGAGGAAAATACTTTTTCATACGCATTTGTTTTTAGTTAGCAAGTTAAGTGTTTTGTTTCTGTCTTTTTATTTGCCGATGGGTTCATGTCCGGCCGGGTGTGAATCAGGGCGGGCAATGCTGCTTCGCATGTCGGTGTCGGCCTGAATGTTCTTCATCCGGTAGTAGTCCATGATACCGAGGTTGCCGCTGCGGAAGGCTTCTGCCATGGCTTTAGGCACTTCTGCTTCGGCTTGAATTACGTTAGCACGGGCTTCTTCGGCTTTGGCTTTCATTTCCTGCTCCAGGGCAACAGCCATAGCACGACGTTCCTCAGCCTTTGCCTGAGCGATGTTCTTGTCGGCGTTGGCTTGGTCTATCTGCAAGGAAGCTCCGATGTTACGACCTATATCGATGTCGGCAATATCAATGGAAAGGATTTCGAAGGCAGTACCGGCATCCAGTCCCTTACGCAACACAAGTTTGGAGATGGAGTCGGGATTCTCGAGTACCGATTTGTGGTTTTCGGAAGAACCGATGGAGGAGACGATACCTTCGCCTACACGAGCCAGTACGGTGTCTTCACCGGCACCACCTACCAATTGGCGGATGTTGGCGCGTACGGTTACACGGGCTTTGGCTATCAACTGGATACCGTCTTTGGCTACAGCAGTTACAGGAGGTGTGTCAATGACTTTCGGGTTGACTGACATCTGTACGGCTTCGAACACGTCACGTCCGGCCAGGTCGATTCCGGTGGCCATCTGGAAAGACAGGTCGATATTGGCTTTTGATGCCGATACCAGCGCATGTACTACCTTTTCCACGTGTCCGCCGGCCATGTAGTGAGCTTCCAACTCGTCGCGCGTAATGGTGCTCAGTCCGGCCTTGTGGGCTTCAATCATGGCAGGCACGATGACGTAAGGCGGCACGTTACGGATACGCATCAGGAACAATTGGATGAGCGAAATCTTTACACCCGACACCTTGGCCGAAAGCCAGAGAAAGAAAGGCACGTAGTGAAAGAATATGACCAGAAAGATGATGACACCTCCGGCCAGTATAAACGGAAGATAAGCGGGATTAATCATATAACTTAGATTTAAAAGTGAATACAAAAAGGGAGAGAGGGATTATGCCTGCTTCACGTAAACAGTGGTTTCGTTGATGCGGACAATTTCTACCGGTGTTTTTTCGTCGATGAATCCGTCGGCCGATTGCACCTCGATGATGTGTCCGTTGAAGTCGGCATTACCTATCAGGGTCAGGCGGGTGACGCTCATGCCCTTGTCGCCAGGTTTCAAGTCCATTCCTTCAAAAGGTGAGGGACGGTAGTCGAGTGTCTTCTTCAGCGACAGGCGGTCTACGGTCTTTGAACGCATGAACCACCATGTGACGCCAATGATACCCAACAGGGAAACTCCCAGCGTGATGAATCCTGCTTCCGAACCGAGCGATGTGAAGGCGGAATAGATGGCATACAGGATGCATACCGCCGACCCGATTCCCGCTATGCTGATGCCGGGAATCAGGAAGACCTCTATGGCAAAAAGTATCAATCCGCCTACGATGAGTGCAATGATAATCAGTGTTTCCATGGTTATGTGAATATATTAAGGATTCTTGAGCTTGCGGATTTCCGTGTTCCGGATGTCGAGGGTCAGACGATCTATCTCCTCGCGCAATTCCTTCACCCGTTTTTCCTGGTCCAGTATGCCGGGAGTCAGCTGGCCTTTTGTGCTCTGATTACCAGAAGCGTACTTGGCCCGTACTCTGTCAAGTGCATCAATCATCGTATCCAAATCCTTTTCCTTCTGCTGGAGCAACTGATATTTCTTTCGTGCATCAGCCGATCGGAAATCACTAAGTGTGTGATAAATAGCATTATCGTCCACCACGAAACGGAAGTCACCTTTCTTCTGGGTTTCATTGCCTCCGTACATCACTTGTGCCAGTTGCTGTTTGGCGATGCGTACCTTGTCGGCATCGTTCCAGGTGTGACGGATACCATTCAGCATGGCAACGTTGGTCAGCAGCGCAGGATCGGTGGTGTCATAGTCATACACCCGCTTGGAATTGTTGGGGGCAAACACGTACACACATACTTTTCCTTCCGGCTGATAGCGGTCGGAAGCAAACCAGCCCAAGTCGTTGAAATCGTCGATGGCATACATGTAATCATTGAAAGGAGAGTTGAACGGTAATCCCATGTTGTCGGGCTTCAGGTAGCTTCCATCCTCTGCGTCATAGCGGGTAATAAAAATATCGTATCCGCCTAAACTGGCTTCGCCCTTGGCTGCAAAATACAAGGTAATGCCATCGGAGTTCATGAACGGATAGTTCAGGTCGGTACCCACCTCTTCCAGTCCTTTGACTTTTTCTGGCACACTCCAGTCTCCGCCTAATGTAGCGCTGGAGTACAGCACCTTCTGGTTGGTTCCCGGCAAACGGTGGGAAAGTATCTTCTTATCCTTCATCCCGTTCGTAAATTCCGTGCATTCGCTTTCTCCTGTCAGACCGATTTTTCCAGATTCTCCGTGGATTTTATAAGCTTCAAGAAAATGCGCTTTATCGACTACAAAACTATCAATTACGGCCACATTCTCTACGCCTCTTATCATACGAGCTCCCATGCGGTAGCGATTCATCAAGCCTTCCACTTCAGAAGCATCACGATTTTTTCTTTCCAGCCAGTAGATATGTTCATCCAGATTCTCAATGGCTTCGTCGAAACGGTAGAGGTCGGCATACGCTTTACTCAGGTAAAGATAACCGTTGATTACTTTACGTTCGGCACTCTTTTCCAGATAAGGAAGTGATTCCTGCAGTTCGCCGGTCTCGTAACAGCATGCGCCGTACCAAAAATTGTAATTGGCATTCGAAGGGGACTGTTTCACCAGGCGCTTGAACACGGGTTTGGCCTTATCGAATTCTTTATTGTTGAACCATTTCTGGGCCTGGCTTAAGCTTTGGGCAGAAGTTCCTCCTGCGCAACAAAGAGCCAGCAGAGGAAGCAAATATCTTTTTTTCATCGTTTCTGTGTCTAAAAGTTTCTCAAATGTAGGAATATTCTTGGAATTATGCCATTTTCTGTTCCGCTATTTTTTATTCAGTCAGAACTTTTGTGTGTTTATTTTTGCGAATGTAGTAAATAATGTGCTATTGTCAAAGCGTACGATCCGGCTGACTTGATAAAAATCTGTAACGAGGACCTGCGGTTCGGGCGTTTTTTCGTAAATTCGTCGCCGTTTTAACAACATACGATATGGGAAAAATGACGGAAGAAGACCGCCTGATGCGCCGCATCAACCAGCGGTTTATGAAAGGAGTGATGAATTACAAGCTGATAGAGGAGGGCGACCGTATTCTGGTGGGCCTTTCGGGAGGAAAGGATTCGCTGGCCTTGTTGGAGTTGCTGGCCCAGCGTTCGCGCATCTACAAGCCTAAGTTTTCGGTGGTGGCGGCGCACGTGGTGATGAAGAACATTGCATACGAATCCGACCAGACTTACTTGCGCGAATATGCCGAAAGTTTGGGAGTGCCCTACGTATGTTATGAAACGGAGTTTGATCCGTCGACCGATACGCGGAAGTCGCCGTGCTTCCTCTGTTCATGGAATCGCCGCAAGGCCCTTTTCACCGTGGCCAAAGAGCAGGGATGCAACAAAATCGCCTTGGGACATCACATGGACGACATACTGGAAACCCTGTTGATGAATATGACCTTTCAGGGAGCATTCAGCACCATGCCGCCACGCCTGCTGATGCGCAAGTTCGACATGACCATTATCCGCCCCATGTGTCTGGTACACGAAGCCGACCTGAAAGAGATGGCCGTTCTCCGTGGTTTCCGCAAGCAGGTGAAGAACTGCCCGTACGAGAAAGATTCTCACCGTTCGGATATGAAAGAGGTGCTGGCACGCCTGGAAGCCATGAATCCGGAGGCTCGCTATAGCTTGTGGGGAAGCATGAACAACATCCAGCACGATATGCTTCCGGTAGAGGAAGACGATTCACTCAAATAAATGTCAGTCGGCAGAGTGAAGAATCACCTGTTTGCCGGACATGGTGACTTTTCCTTCGGCAATCAGTTCAGACAAGGCACGGGCCAGTGACGGACGTGCCACTCCTAAGATAAAGGCTACTTCCTGCTGGTTGTGGATGCCACCGTGCATTTTCAGGTAGTTCAGCAGGCGTGATTTCAAGCTTTGCAAGGCAAACTCGTTGAGTTTTCGGCTCAGGAACAAACTCCGGTCGGATATCGTGGCTATGAAATTCCGCATTACAGCCGGCTGGGCATGCATAAACTCCTCAAAACGTGTCCGGTCCATTACAAGTACCTCACAAAGTTCTGTAGCTTCCACATTCACCGGAAAACGATTCTCCGAGGCATAGATAAAAGCCGGTGCCAGAATGTCAGGTGCCTTAATCCAGTCTATGGTGAGCTGCTTGCCCTCGGCATTCTCCATTTGTGTCCTCACATGTCCCTTTATCAGAATAAATAAGGAACGGCACACGTCGCCCTGACGGGCAATGAATTCTCCTTCCTTATATGTGCGTAGGCTGTTCGGGGCTTCACGGAGCAATTGATAAAGTGCCTCCGGGTCACAGCCTTCAAACAAGCCCATTCGGTTCAAAATTTCGGTATGCATCTTTCTTTTAACTTTTCTTTGGGTTGTGTGTCACATAGGTGACAGAAATCCCCTGCAGGATTCCTCATCTTTGCGCAAACTTAATGAAAAATCAATAATAACCCAAGAAAGAATATGGAAGGAAATATGTTTTGTTACCAGTGTCAGGAAGCGGCTAAAGGCACTGGATGTGTGTTGAGAGGAGTATGCGGAAAGAAAGATACCACTGCACGCTACATGGATTTGTTGCTCTTTGTGGTACGTGGCGTATCGGTGGCTGCCGATACCTTGCGCACGAAGGGATACGAAGTGGAAGCCGGTACGAATGAGTTTGTCACCGACGCACTTTTCTCTACAATTACCAATGCCAATTTTGACGATGAAAGTATCCTGGCTCGTGTGAGAAAGGGACTGGAACTGCGCGATCGTCTGAAGGCACGTGCCGTGGAAGCAGGTATCGTCCTACCGGAAGCAGACGAGCTGACATGGAACGGTAAGGAGGAAGAATACCTGGCAAAATCGGCTTCCGTAGGAGTGTTGAGAGAACCGAACGAGGATCTTCGCTCGTTGAAAGAGCTGCTGATGTACGGACTGAAGGGAATGGCGGCTTACCACGAACATGCCATGCGCCTGGGATTTGCCGACGAGGCCATTCATGCCTTTATACAATCGGCTTTGGCGCGTATTACCACACAAACAATGGGAGCGGATGAACTGGTGGCTCTGGTACTTGAGACCGGACAGCACGGAGTGCAGGTAATGGCCTTGCTGGACCGTGCCAACACTACCCGCTACGGGCATCCGGAACTGACGAAGGTAAACATCGGAGTAGGGAAGAATCCAGGTATCCTGATCAGCGGACACGACTTGCACGACCTGGAGGAGCTTTTGCGCCAGACTGAAGGTACGGGAGTAGACGTGTACACGCATAGCGAAATGCTCCCGGGACATTATTATCCGGCTTTCAAGAAATACAAGCATTTTGTAGGAAACTATGGAAATGCCTGGTGGAAGCAGCGCGAAGAGTTTACGGCATTCAACGGCCCGATTGTGTTCACTACCAACTGTATCGTGCCGCCACTGGAAAATGCGACTTATAAGGAGCGGATGTTTACGGCTAATTCAACGGGGTATCCCGGATGCAAGCATATTGCCACGGATGCCGACGGTCACAAGGATTTTTCAGAGGTCATCGCACTGGCCAAACAATGCCAGCCGCCTGTAGAGCTGGAGCAGGGAGAGATTATCGGCGGATTTGCTCATAATCAGGTAATGCAATTGGCTGACAAGGTAGTAGAAGCCGTAAAGAGCGGTGCCATTCGCAAGTTTGTGGTCATGGCCGGATGTGACGGACGCATGAAGAGCCGCGACTACTATGCCGACTTTGCTCAGGCACTTCCGAAAGATACGGTCATCCTTACGGCCGGTTGCGCGAAGTACCGTTACAACAAGCTTCCGTTAGGCGATATTCAAGGAATTCCCCGTGTGCTTGATGCCGGACAATGTAACGACAGCTACTCACTGGCCGTCATTGCCCTGAAGCTGAAGGAAGTCTTCCAGTTGAACGACATCAACGAACTCCCCATCATGTACAACATTGCCTGGTACGAACAAAAGGCGGTCATCGTCCTGCTGGCCCTCTTGAGCCTGGGCGTGAAGCATATCCACCTGGGTCCTACGCTTCCGGCCTTCCTTTCGCCCAACGTAGCCAAAGTGCTGGTAGAACAGTTCGGCATCGGAGGCATTACTACCCCCGAAGCGGACATGAAACTGTTCGGTATAGGATGACGGCTTAATACGATTTCTCGTTAGCCAGGTTCCAGGCATTGAGGAAAGAAGCCTTGGTAATTTCCACCACCTTCTCCCAGTTCAGCTTGTCGGCATGGTCAGAAGGCTGGTGGTAATCCGGATGTCCGTCAGTGTGATACCAGATGATGGGAATGTCGTGTACAGCAAACGAAGCATTGTCGCTTCCTCCCACCGGACGGTCCCACGGGCGGTAATCCGGTTGCAGTTTCAACCCATAACGGGCAATGTCATCCTTGAGCCACTGACCCAGTGCCGGATGTGCTTCCGTATAGAAGTACACCACGTGCTCAGGTTGTTCCGGCCGATTGTTCCGGCCAATCATATCGAAATTCAGATAACCTTTGATATCCTTTACAAAATCGCAGTGCTGCATGAAATACTTAGAGCCTAAAAGTCCTTTCTCTTCTCCATCCCAGAATGCGATGATGACATTGCGCAGGGGCTTTTTGCCACTGGCCTGAAAAGCACGGGCAATCTGCATCACGGCCGATACACCCGACGCATTGTCATCGGCTCCGTTGTAGATCTTGTCACCTGCCAGTGTTTCATCAATGCCCAGATGATCGAAATGCGCGCCTACCACCACGTACTCATTGGTCCGTTCTCCTGGAATCATGCCTAATACATTGGCCATGCGGAGCGAGCGGTGCGTGCCCTGCTTCAGCTGGGCAATGGAATCAGGATGTACCTGCCAGCGGCCTTTCTGCTGCCGTTCCTTGGCACAGGCTTCGAATGGCTGGTAATACGAACCATCATACAGAGGAGCGATGCCGGCTTCCTGAAGACAGGAAACCAGATAGCGGGCTGCCACGCGCGAACCAATCATGCCGGCTTCACGTCCTTGCAGCGCGTCATCGGCCAGAAAGCCTACAATGGCCTCGGCAGAAGGGCGGTTGATACTCTTCAGACCTTTTTCTACGGCGGTCTGTGCCTGAAGGAAAGATGTACCGCATGAGCCTATCGCCCACACCAGTAGGAGAGAAGTGATTGTCTTTTTCATAATGAGAGCAAAAATAGGCAGAACTTATGAATTTCACAAACTTATCCTAAAAATTGAGATTGATTCCAGCCATCACAGTGGCACGCGGCATGGGATAGCCGGCATTGATTTCATATTTCTGTGCCAACAAGTTTTCACCACGGGCCCAGATGTCCAGCCAGCGGTTCACACGGAAGGTGGCACGCAGGTTCCAAAGCACGAAATCTTCGGTCACCACGGGGTCCGTCTGCGTATAAAGTCCGGCAATGTATTGCAGACCCGTAGATACGTTCCACCGCCCTTGCGAGAAACTGGCTCCGGCGTAAAGTTTATGTTCCGGAGCGGCGATGACCGGATTCTTCATGTGAAGATAGCTGTAATTTCCGTCTACCGACCAGTGGCGGTCGATACGGTAGGCAGCCTGTACTTCTACACCCGCATTTTCTATCTCTCCGGAGTTCTGGTTCAGCATACCACTTCCGTTAGGATTCGGCAACGTCTGGATAAGGTTCTTTCCGTCAATAAAGAACAGATTGACGCCATACTGCAGCCTGCCATTCATCAGTCGCTGTGAGAAGGCCAGTTCATAGTTCCACATAGATTCCGGTTGCAGGTCAGGATTTTGTGGCGGAAACATGTACATTTCCCGAAGGATAGGGTAGCGGAAACCTTTTGAAGCCGATGCCTTCAGTTCCATAGCTTGTGGCAGATGAAAAGCCAGACCGACCTGCGGCACACATTCCGTTCCCACACGCGAATGATGATCTACCCGAAGTCCGGCATTGAACGTCAGCCACGAACGGATGTCCTGACGCAAGTCCACGTATCCGGCCAGTTCATCTTCCTGCTTATCCACCAGGTCGGCAGACGTACCCGCATTTTCTCCACTCACATACTCATTCCACGCATGTCCTCCGTAGCGGAACCAGTCAAAGCCAAAGGTAATGCGGTTTCCCTTGAAGAATTGGGTACTTTGATAGAGCGAAACACCCATCATGTGGTCACGTGAGTTGAAGCGGGCATCTTGCGGACTCTCTCCGGCAGAAGGAGTGTATCCGTCGTTAATCCAGTGGTTCCCCCAGTTATAGAAGAAGCTCCATGCGCCGGAAGTCTTTTCGTAGCGGTTCTCCATGGCAAAAGAAGTGACTCCGCGCGTAATGCGCTGGTCACCGTCGAGTAACGGGGCAGTTATCGGACCGGGATAGGAGGCATTGAAATGTGTCACGTTTACATCTCCACGCAGGTTCCAGTGTTCAGCCACTTCATATCCCAGCTTGGCATATCCTCCGTACTGTTCAAATCCCATATCAGCCCGATGCCCGTCGGTACGATTGTAGGAGCCCGATACCACACTCGAGAACCGTCCCTTGCGGACACGGTTGGTGAGTTCCGTTTCCAGCGTGTTATACGACCCGTAACCTGCATGAAGGTGTGTATCTACCCCGTCTTCCTGCATCTTCCGTGTCACAATATTGATCACGCCTCCCATAGCATTCGAACCGTAAAGTACCGAGGCTGGCCCTCTCAATACCTCTACGCGCTCAGCCAGAAACGACTGGTAGGCATCGGCTATCGGATGACCGAAAATCCCTGCATATTGCGGATGACCGTCAATCATGACCATCAACCGGGCCGTACCTCCACTCAGTCCGCGCAGGGAAATGCCGCCCGCCGCTCCGGTAGATACACCGTAGCCCATGATGCCTCGCGAAGTGACAAAGAGTCCGGGCACCTGTTCAGTAAGCACGGGCAGCAAAGACGGTTGCAAGGCACTTTCTATCTGGGCGCGTCCTACGACCGACACGGTCTGTGAAAGATGTCGCACATCCGTTTCATGGCGTGCTCCGGTCACTACCACCTCATCTATCTGGTGAATCTTGCTTGTCAATGAAAGTGTATCTCGTTGTGGTTTCTGGGCCATTCCTGCATGGCAAGCCAGGCCGAGCAGTAAAACAGGTATCGTTCGTTTTTTCATTCAAGTCGTCAATTAAATGTATGCACGTAAAAGGATGCAAAAGTAAAAAATCCTATTAAAAAACAAATTGCTCAGAGCCAATATAATTGCCCCTGAGCAAAACCTTATTCTAATTCTTTTTATCAAGTTTTTTATTCTGCTAACGAGAGGGTTACGGTAACTTCTCCTTTGCCACCCAGCAAATCCAGCATCTCATTGCGGCTGGACACGCCATCCACCTTTCCCAAGCGGGTAAAGTTCCATGAATTCGTATCGTAATAAATAACAAACGAGTTGCCCTGATACAGAATCAGGTCGCCGGGAGATGTGGTTGTCTGCCGGTCATTTCTTGGCAAGGAAAAGCCTAAAGAGCCCACCTTTTCCATATCTCCGTAATCATTCATGCGAATGTCTACACTTCCTTGCGCCAATTGTTTCATCAGCGTCTCTGTAGATGAATTCTTTACTAATGTAGCTGTAAAAGAGCGACCGTTCACGGTCAGTTTAAGTGTATTATTTTCCATAGGAGTATCTTCATTTTCATCGTTTTCAGGATGTTCATTGGTTTCACTGTCTCCGGCATTCCCCGACTGTTCGGGTGTGTTCATTTCAGGTGTAGACGGGGCATCGTCCGAAGGATTGCAGGCAAACAGAGTCATGCCAGCAAAAAGCAGAAGCGGGAATAACAAGATTCTCTTCATAAATAAAAATGTAGGTGACAGAAAAGGGAAGAGAGAAAGGTCATCGGCCCCAGCAAAGCCGAAAGGCCGATGACGCTGGATAGATTATTGCAGTTTACTATATTCTTCGTCTGAAACAGGTTCCAGCCATTCGTTCGAAGTGTTTTCTCCTTCCACTTCGAATGCCAGGTGTGCAAACCAGCTGTCGGCTGCTGCCCCGTGCCAGTGCTTCACGCCGGCAGGAATATGAATCACCGTGCCCGGCAAAATCTGCACGGCAGGTTTGCCTTCTTCCTGATACCAGCCACGGCCAGCCACTCCGATAAGCATCTGTCCGCCGCCTTTAGTCGCCCGGTGAATATGCCAGTTGTTGCGGCATCCTGGTTCAAAGGTCACATTGAATACCGGCACCTGTTCCTTCGAAACCGGAGCCAGGTAACTCTGACCGATAAAGTATTGTGCAAATGCTGTATTCGGTTCTCCGATTGGGAAAATCATTTCGCGCTGGAAAGCTGCCTTTGCCTCTTCTCCGGTTACATCTTTCGCCCACACTTCCTTGGCCTGACGGAAAGCGGCCCATGCTTTCGGCCATCCGGCATAAAAGGCAATGTGCGTAATGATTTCCGAGATTTCCGTACGGGTGATGCCGTTCTGCTTGGCAGTCTGCAAGTGATAAGTCAGCGAGCTGTCGGTAATCCCCTGACTGATAAGTGAAGTGATGGTGACCAGACTCCGGTCGCGCAGACCGAGTTTGTCGGTACGGCTCCACACCTCACCGAAAAGTACATCATCATTAAGTTCCGCGAATTTAGGAGCAAAATCTCCCAGCTGATCGCGTCCAGCCGTCTGTTTAATCGTTTCCTGTGCCATAATAGTTGTACTGTTTATTACCCATGCGGCAAGCGCAAGGACCATTTGTATTTTCATAATGGTATGAGTTATTGGTTTGTCTTCTTTTTCAATGGCAAAGTTAACCGATTAATATGGGGAGAATGTATACCATTTACAGATGTTTATACCCGAATTGTGGAAAGTGTTTTCAGGTATTGCATATTTGTCTTTTTGATTATGTAACAAAATCAAAAAATGTACTATATTCGCAATATAGAAACAGCCGTTTCGGAAATGGCTGTTTCGGAAATGATAGTTTCTAAAGATAAAAAACTATGCAATATGAGATTTTTTGATAGAACAAAAGAGATAGCGGCCTTACAAGAAATAAAGGCAATGTCTGAGCATAGTGCGCAGTTTACCGTGGTTACCGGCAGACGACGTATTGGTAAAACTTCACTTATATGGAAAGCATATGAAAATGAGACTTTCCTTTATTTCTTTGTAGCCAGAAAAGCAGAAGCAGAGTTATGCGAGTCTTATCAACTGGAAATAGAACAGAAACTGGGCATTCAAACATTGGGCAGGGTAGATAGTTTCGCACAATTATTTGAATTTATTCTGAAGCTTTCCGTAGAAAGACCTGTTACTCTTTTCATTGATGAATTTCAGGAATTCTTCCGTGTGAATAAATCCATATACAGTGATATGCAACGAATATGGGATATGCATCAGAATACAGCACATATTAACCTGATAGTTTGTGGTTCCATTTATTCTATGATGACAAAAATCTTTAAAGACAAAAAAGAGCCATTGTACAATCGTCAGACTCGATTTATGAATATTCGTGCCTTTGCTCCTTCTGTATTGAAAGAAATTCTGGCAGAATACAATCCACGATATACTGCTGAAGACCTCCTTGCGCTGTATTCTTTTACAGGTGGAGTGGCAAAGTATGTTCAGCTACTTATCGATGCTGGAGCTACCACAAAAAAACTAATGCTCCATCAAATAGTAAAAGCCGATTCTGTCTTTCTTACAGAGGGTAAAGCCATTCTGATTGAAGAATTTGGAAAGGACTACGGAATTTATTTTTCCATTCTTTCAGCTATAGCACGTGGAAAAACCAGCCGTTCGGAAATAGAGAATAATATAGGTAAAGAGATTGGGGGGTATCTAACAAAACTGGAAGCCGATTATGAGATAATAACCAAAAAACAACCGTTGTTTGCAAAGAGTTCCACAAAGAACGTTCGTTACTCAATCAGTGATAATTTCTTTACATTTTGGTTCCGTTTCATTTATAAATACAATTATATACTTGAAATTGAAGGTTATGATAAGGTTATAAAAATCATTGAACGCGATTATGAAACTTATACCGGCCTAATGTTAGAACGCTATTTCAAGCAAGTTCTGATAGCCGAGCAGGAATATACACGTATCGGAGGCTGGTGGGACCGAAAAGGGGAGAATGAAATTGATATGATTGCTGAAAATGAGCTTGACAATAAAGCTGTCTTTTTTGAGGTGAAGCGTAAAGCCGAAAATATTGATTTGGATGTATTGAAGGCAAAAGCTCAGGCCTTTCTTAAAAGCACAGGAGAATTTAAGGAGTATGATATTGCCTATAAAGGTTTATCTATGGCAGATATGTAGCATTAAATGAAAAACATTGTATGTTTAGGTAACGGAGCGTATACTTCTTTAAAAAGAACCCGTCATGAAGTAAAATTCTTCGATGACGGGCAAATTACTATTTCCTGATTTTATACCGAAATGTACATTATCATTTATTAAATGGGCATAAATCAATTGTCAGTTCTTTGAGCTGTTCATCCGAGAGATGCATATTTTTCAAAAGGTTCAACAATTCTTCCTGACGTGGCTGCCCTAGTGTCATGCGATACAAGGCAAGCACCTTGATAAGACGTTCGTACTTATATCGATCGCGGCTGAGCGGGTAAAGCGGAACAATACGCTCAATGTATTCCAATTTTGCCCGTTGTTCTTCCGTCAGATCTGCGACAGGAAGGCACCAATAAGGAACAATATCCGAATGTGTACCTTTCAAATTCGAATAAGCCAGAGAAAACAGTTCATCCCAAGTATGATAAGTTTCACTGCCATACAATTTTACCACATTTCTGCGAATAGCCAGGCACTTAAAACGGTTGATACGGCCTTCCCGTTGCTCTAGATCTACAGGATTGGAAGGTAGATTCCAGTGAACAATCTTTCTGGCATACCAATGAAAATCAAGACCTTCCTGACCTATAGACGTTGTTGATAGCAGGAACGGACGGAAAGGAGAGTTGAACGCCTTACGGATATTGGTGGTATGTGCGACGGATTTGTCTGTAACCGTTTTATCAATGAACGGAATAGCAAAGTGACAACGCATCAGTTGTTTTTTCTCTTCTTTACCCAAAGAATCAGTGGTGTCTATGCCGAGATTACTTGTGTCGATAATCGCATCTGTGACTATTTGCCCCAACTTTTTATCCTCTGTTTGTGCCATGTGTAGATATTCATCGAGTACAGCTTGTAGGTTACCTATCACACAGTAATCAAGAACTGATTCGTAATAATCATCATCGTTCTTTTTGTTATACATCAGGTCTATCACAGCTGCACTTTCAGGTTTGTTGAATACTGAGACGATTGCTTTAGCCACCATTTGGGCATCTTCTTCATTGCCGGATTGCCGATAAGCACATACAGCCGGTGAAGCGATGGCAATATCTGTCATCACATCCAATGCATTTGAAGGTACATACAAGCCTGTCAAATTTTCCACTGGTTCTCCATCCAGTATTTTCATGAGAGTAAGAATAAGTTTGGCGTTGTTTCGCCCTTGTTGTGGAATACTACTCATGATAGTATTCTGTGCAAATTCGTTTTGAATTCTTTGTTTTATGATTTTCCGGACTGAGGAAAGTTTCTCTCCATAAAATGTGGCAGGAGAGAAAAAACCGGCCAAGGTTCGGCAAGGATACTCCAATAATCCGTCGGCTCTTAAACGATTCTCGCCATAACGGTTCTTCTTTTGAGAAGTATAGCGTATCTCTGCTTCTACCTTCTTTAACTCTCCCAAAGTATATAACTCCGAATAATATGACATCATGATGGAAATCATTCTCGGTACCATTTCCCATGAAGAGAATAGGATAATCTTGGAGAAGTTGCGAGCTTCGTTACTCTCAAATACACCTCCGGCTTTATAGTATGGATTGGAGGCAGGAACCCAAAGCAACAGTTGCGTCTTCTTTTCATGACGTGTGCCAAATACGAGGTCGTGGAGATACTTTAATTTTCCATTAGCAGCAGGAATGGGACGATAATTATTGATGGCATACTTCGATAGAAGCAATGCGTCCATTTTTCCATATCTTTTTACGTCTGAGTGTGGTAATGCCGAAGCAATTTGTTTCTTCAGTTCGTACTTATCCATAAAGGACAACAAATAGGGTGAAGATTTGACGTATTCCATGGGGAGATTACCCATGCGCACTCTCGTATTTTCTTGATTTAGACAATCCATCAGATACTGCCCCTCTGCAAAAGAAAGGATATCTTCCGGCACGACCTGCACGTCACATACACGGGAATCGTCTATAATGCCACTGTTGAATCGTTCCGTGCGGCACATTACCCCATACAGTGCTTCTTCTGCTTCATTCTTGGCAGTCACAAGCGGTGTTAAATCAACCACATTGCTACGTTTGAGTGCAGCAGAATAGGTATGCCATACCAACTTGAACCGGTCCATTTTATCTTTTGTGGCATATAGAAAATCCATTACTTTCATAAAGTCCTGATAGTGCTCGTCATTCCCATTTGTATTTAACTCTTCAAGGGTGGAATAAGGTTTGTAGGGCGTAGCGGAAAGCAACAGTATCTTCGTATTGGAACGCTCGTTGTCAAAGAATTTGTTGGCCAGCATGGATTGCTCGTCATCGCCTTGTTCGAGCAACGAATTGAAGCGTTGAAACTCATCCATGATAACCAGGTCAGGATCGAGCATGTCAATACTGATTTCTGCGAAAATACGACGTAGCTTATTGATGATGTCTGCCCTCTGACGATTATTACAAACATTTTGTGCGTACTCAATCAATTGATTTATAATAGTATCCGACAATCTCGTCTGTAACTTACTATGCATCTCACAAAGATAATCATCTCCGCATCCTTTGATTTTTTCGTTATAAATGTTCGTAAGCTCCTGCCAGTTTTTTACATTACAGCTAAGAAAATCACTGATAACTTCCTTATAATCTTTGAATTGATCCAGTCCGCATAAAATATTATACATCAAGGCACGTTCATTGGCCGTTCCTTGTGCACTGTAAAAACGGAAGGAAGTGGAAGGAGTCAGCGGAATGATTGATTCAGGCATTTCTCCCTGTTCATGCTGTTCTGCAATCCGTTTCTCAGCCAATTTGATATAGAGATGCTGCATTGACAGACGGCTCTCGCTGATGCTCATCCGATTTTCAACCCCTAATTTCTCAATGTTCTGGTCGGCTATGTTGGCATTCGAACAGATATAAACCACCTTAAAGAAGTCATCTTTCTCCTGCTTGTGCCATTCACGAACCAGGTTGATGACTTGTTTGGCCACGAACGTCTTGCCTAATCCCACTTCGTCGGCCAGCAATACCCTTCGATGACCTAAATTTTTATAGATATGCAGAATGCGATCTGCCGTAGCACGCTGAAAATCCTTTACTTCCTGACTCATAAACGTTTTATTTGTTTAATAACGTTTTCAAATGTGTTGTACATCTCCATGAAATGGTCTGGGATGACTGTCTCGTCTGCTTTCTCTACGATTCGCCGGATAGAAGCGATGCGGTCAGGGTCTTTATAGGCCATTTTCACCATGTCTTCATAAAGTGAGGTACTAATTTGCTGTTCCAAAGAGGATACCTTGTCATTGGCCAGCTCCTTTTCCAGTTGTTGGCTTTCCAATATATACTGTTCCACCTCATCAGTTAGCATGAATGCCAGATAGTTGATAAACTTTCCTTTCGTATTGATAAAGGAACGGAATATCGCTTTGTCTCGTTCATCGGTTGGTATTCCATCCGTCTGTATTTTTATCAGACGGCGCAAGTCTCCAATCCGTATCGTGTAAAACTCTGTCAATGAATCCAGTGGCATATCTTTAAATGTCAGTCCGTCAGCCAATACTTGTTCCTTGCCGTCACATCCTAAAGGATAAAGAAAAACAGGCTCTGAAGGCATTCTGTTAGTCTGGCATTGTATGGTGATGGTATAGTTTCCGTCATTAGATGTAACTTGTGCCTGCTGAATGGCCGAAATTGCACGACGCAACATCAATTCGTTAGTGACATCCTCTTTTTCAGAGTCTTCCTCTGGTACCGAAAGAACCTGCTCGAACATACATTCCTTGCTGTCGTTTATCAGTTCACTCCGGTATTTTTCATACGAAGATTTATAGGGAGCAAACTTCAGATGCAGTAAAAACTCCACATTCCGTCCGAATCCATTCATGGTGGCGTTGGTAGAACCGAGATAAAGATGGTTATAGCTGAGATTGCCTTCGTACCGGCGTATGAAATACACTTTCTCGTGTAAATCGACAGCTACATCTTTTTCCACCTTATCGGTCAGTACTTCCTTGGGAGTGTAAACACCGTCATTAAACAAGTTTATTACCTCTTGTATAACTGAAGCATGTCGTGTGATGAGTGTCTTTTTAGCACTAGGATTGCAACTGACCATCTGATTCAAAATATTCTTGTCAACGAAGGGGGAGATGACCAGCATTTCTGCCGCATGATTCAGCATACTTTGTTCAAAGCACTTTGTATATCCGTCATATCCAGGCATCCCCATAGGAAAAAACTCGTAATCCTCAAAAGGAGAATCGGTAAGGTCAAATCGTTCAATGTAGTCAATGTCCTTACAGAGTGAACGCATATTTTTACGGATAGTACGGTTGTTGGCTTTTGCGATTAGCCATGTGAGGAAGTCCACAAGCGGTGCATGTTTGACTTGCGCTTTTCTTGTGGCCGGTTTGGTGCCGATTTTACCGACAAGTTCACATACTACGTCAAGATCGTTGGAACCGGTAAGGTTGCGGGAAAGGACAATCAGTTTGATTTGCTGAGCACCGGTGTCCGGGTTCGTTTCTTTGATAATCCATACTTTGGGATGAAAATTGATGAAACCGCCCCCTTTTGCTTGCAGTGTTACCTGTACAACGCTTTGCTCCAATAGTGAATACACTTTGGAATTGGCTTGCGGTACTGCCATACATCCGGCATTGCAGAAAACGGCAAACTTACCTGCTGATTGATTGATAGTCTCCAGTATCAGGTGAGGAGAGCGCATGATCGTTTCCGTCAAGTCGGTCATAGTACCCAACATAAAGGGCACTGATAACAAGGAAGGCATGTCCAGACTATAGGTAGTACAAACCGCATAATCAATTACATAGCCATCACTTTGCAACACATCCGTATAGATAATATCATTCCATAATGCATCAGCCATTGATAGCCTCCTTTCTTAATTCCTCGGCAAAGGTTTTTACCGTTTCCCAGCGGTAGGTGAGTTTATAGTAGTGTATACGATTCTTCTTGTCGTAAATACGAGCTGGATTGCCTAGTTTCCGACGATTCCCTTTTATTCTTCGTTCCCGGTTGATAATCAACTGATCCAAACCGCCATTTTCTTCAATGTCATTGGCTGCAATGCGTTCCGCAACCTCTTTGCAGAACCATTTTCCGCTGTTCTCCCGTATGCTTACAGCATTCAGCACCTTGTCTATGTCTGTACCACTATTCCGGTATTCTTCGAGTTTCTCCTGAAATTCAGTTCGCATTTCTTCATCCTGATATTGTGAATAGATATAGTTATATCGGATGTGTACCATATATATGAAATCAGCGAAACGTCGGGCCAGGTCTTGCAGTTCTCCAATCTCATGTGGCAAATGACGGAAGGGAATCTGTTCAAAACTATCGGCTATCGCAAAGTCAGGATTATCCACGATGTAACGTAATAAGGTTCCTTGACATGCTTCTGCATTCAGAATGTGATCCACAATAAAGTCTTTATCTTCTACGGTCAAATCTAATGTACATTTCTGGGTAAAATCATAATCTACATTAGGAAAAGAGCAGAACTGGAACAAGCCTGACATCTCATCTGCATCGTCATTTGTATCTTCATTATCCGTTTTGGTCACTTTAGGGGCATTGTGCAATGCTTTTGAAGTTGAGTAGATTAGTTCATATAACTGTGGACTACGTAAGATACCAAAAGTCTGTAATCCGGAATTGTATATGTATGCCGGATCATATTTTACATAATTGTTTCCACTTTTACCAATCATCTCACTTCCTGTGATACCTCGTTTGTCCGCACTGCCATCGTATAGATTTTTTGTCATGATCCGTTCCAGACGGATAATTTCTGCTTTCACCTCCGATAAACGGTTATATCGTTTTTCTGTAGCCTTACGATAGAGTTGCGGCATAAGCGAGAAATATTTCATGTGCTTTTGCAGGGTAGATATCCCGGGAAACATACGGTCTGCGAAAGCATCACGGATACGGCCAATGCCAAGTTCGTCGAGAGCTACAGATTCCGAAGTCATTTTCAATACTTGCATGACCCGAGTTTGTTCCTCTCGGTTGTTGTGTATATATCCTAATTTCATAAAGTCTTATTTGATTTGCTAAATCTCCATCTTCAGAATCTGAACTGTACACCACGATGCGACTTGACACGATAACCTACACTGATTATCATGTCAAGGTTATAGTATGCCAGATTTTGTTCAACTGTTCTATCCCCTTCATTTTGAACTGTTGCAAAAAATGCAACAACTGAATCCGGATTCAATTCTCCATCCTCGAATACATTCTTTATATGTCTTGAAATAGTCGATTTGTTTCTCTGAAACAATTCTGCCATCTGGTCGGTAGTAAGCCACACTGTATCATTGCATAGCGTTACTTCTATTCTTGATTTGCCATCCTCTGTCTGATAGAGAATTATATTTCCATTGTTAGGCTGCTCATTCATGGTTAATTTCCTTTTTTACGGATACACCTGTCACATTACTTGTAGAACAACTATCAAATAAGATTGAATATTTTATTTTTCCCAATGTTCAATCCACTGAACAAAAATGTTCAATCAATTTCAAAGATACAAAAATATTATTCTGCAAAAGAAAAAACCTCTTCTAAACAACCATTTACTCGCTTTCTACTATCGTTGGCTAGGTTGCGTCTTCGCATAGTCAAAATCAGAAAACAATTCTTTCTATTTGCCGCTGCACTCGGCTTATACTATCTTTGCACCATGAATTACCTGGAAGTGTTTGGAACCCTCGTAGGGTTAGTCTATTTATGGCTGGAGTACCGTGCCAGCATTTACCTGTGGCTTGCCTGTATTGTGATGCCTGCCGTCTATCTGGTGGTGTATTATCAGGCCGGACTGTATGCCGATTTTGGAATCAACGTGTATTACCTGCTGGCTTCGGTGTATGGCTGGATAGCCTGGAGCAGAGGAAGGAAAAAGAAGAACATACAGCAGGCTGAAGAAGAAACGCCCATTACACGCATGCCGCGCAAGGTGTATTTCCCCTTGACAACCGTGTTTATTCTGTGCTGGGTGGTTATCGCCTGGATATTGATTACATGGACAGACAGCAGTGTGCCCTGGACGGATAGTTTCACTACGGCACTGAGCATCATAGCCATGTGGATGCTGGCCCGCAAATATGTGGAGCAGTGGGGAGCCTGGATGATTGTGGACTGGGTGTGCTGCGGACTGTACATCTACAAGGGGCTGTATTTCACTTCGGCACTGTACGGGCTTTATGCGGTAGTGGCTTTTTTCGGATGGAGAAAGTGGCTGAACCTGATGACGGAACAGGCATGTGACCAAACTAATAAAGAGTAAAAACAATGAATGACATAAAGAATGAAAATGAGCGACTGACTTTGCCGTTTGTTCCTGAAGCGGTGATAGTAGGAAACGGAGACTTCCCTTCACATCCGTTCCCATTGGCTGTGCTCGATCAGGCACCTTGTGTGGTATGTTGCGACGGGGCAGCGAATGCGCTGGCCGACAGCGGACGTGTGCCCGACTGGATTGTGGGCGACGGTGATTCACTTTCGGAAGAGAACCGGATTCGTTTTCACGACCGGATTCATCGCATTCCGGACCAGGAGACCAACGACCAGACTAAGGCGGTGATGTTTCTGCTATCGCAAGGGATAAAGCGAATTGTCCTCGTAGGGGCTACGGGCAAACGGGAGGACCATACACTGGGAAATATCAGTCTGCTTATGGAATATCAGCAGATGGGGGCGGAAGTGGTGATGCTGACCGACTATGGTTTCTTCATTCCTGCCACAGGTGATAAGGTATTTGCCGGATTCCCCAGACAGCAGGTATCTGTCTTTAATTTTGGGGCAATACAACTTCGAAGCGAAGGATTAAAATATCCTATCTATGATTTTCACTCTTTATGGCAAGGTACGCTTAATGAAGTGGAACACTGCAGTTTCCACATTACAGCGAAAGGAAGTTACCTGGTGTATTCCACCTACGAACCAAAGGCGTAAAAAAACGTAAGTGCGTTTGACTCAAAACGTCAAAGAGTTTTACTTCAAACGCAAGTGCGTTTGGACTCAAACGGCCTTGCGTTTTCCCTAAAACGTACTTGAGTTTTCCAGCAGACCTCTTTCTGTCTGATTTTTAAGTTAATAAATCATTAGCAATCTTGCTTCTCTCCGGTGAAAATACTAAATTAGGGCATCGTGAATTTTAAATGTAATGCCTATGAAAAAGTATGTAGCTGAACTAATCGGAACTATGGTTCTTGTACTGCTGGGCTGCGGTAGCGCCGTATTTGCAGGAGGAGTGGCCGACACAGTGGGTGCCGGTGTAGGAACCATCGGAGTGGCCATGGCATTCGGTCTTTCTGTCATCGCCATGGCATATACCATAGGAAACATTTCCGGCTGCCACATCAATCCGGCCATTACACTGGGTGTATGGCTGTCGGGAGGCATGAAAACGAAACGGGCGTTGATGTACATGCTGTTTCAGGTTGTGGGTGCCATTATCGGCTCACTGATTCTCACGCTGCTGGTATCGACCGGTGCACACGGAGGACCGACAACCACAGGTTCCAACAGCTTTGCATCTGATGCCATGGGGCAGGCGTTTCTGGCCGAAGCCGTGTTTACCTTTATCTTTGTGCTGGTGGCGCTGGCAGCCACGGACGAAAAGAAAGGGGCTGGCAATCTGGCCGGACTGGCCATCGGACTTACACTGATACTGATTCACATTGTGTGTATACCGATTACGGGCACATCCGTGAACCCGGCACGAAGCATCGGACCGGCTCTGATGGAAGGCGGACAGGCCATCGAACAGCTCTGGCTATTTATCGTGGCACCTTTCGTGGGAGCGGCTTTCAGTGCGCTGGTGTGGAAATTCCTTCGTACTGAATGAGTAAAGACGCAAGGATAGCATGTCTTTTTCATTTAAAAAACGTATCTTTGCAGCCGATTTTTAAATAAGGAAAAAGATATGCTATCACAAGGTATTTATTCGATTGTTTTACTGATTTTCTCGAACATCTTCATGACGTTTGCCTGGTACGGCCACTTGAAGATGCGTGAAGAGTTCAGCTGGTTTGCTTCACTACCGCTGATTGGGGTGATTGCGTTCAGCTGGGCCATTGCTTTTTTTGAATACTGTCTGCAGGTTCCGGCTAACCGTCTGGGGTTCAGAGACAGTGGGGGACCGTTTGACATCATGCAGCTGAAAGTGATTCAGGAGGTGATTACGCTGGCCGTGTTTACCATTTTCTCCATGATTGCATTCAAGATGGAGTTGAAATGGAACCACCTGGCTGCATTTTTCTGCCTGATATTGGCTGTGTATTTCGTATTCAAGAAGTGAGATAAGACGCTTGTCAGTTCTGCTGTTCGCGTAGGCGCTGGATTTCACGCTGTACGTCGTACTGGTTGCTTCTGACTTTATCTTTTCGGAAGAATTCTTTTCGCCGGATAGAGTCCTCGGCTGCTTTCTGGCGAATGTATTCATACAAGTTTCCCGCATCCTCCGCCTGCGCTGGTTGCGGGTTTTTCTTTTTCTCTACTTTTACAGTATCAGGCTTGGGTTCCGCTTGTTTTTTTACAGAGTCAGGCACAGCGTAAATGGGCAGGAGAGGAGCTGCCGAAAAAGCCGGCTGAAAGGTGAGCAGCGTCTGCGTGCTGTCGGCAGCCTGCTGTTTACGGAGCTGACGGTAGAAGTTGGGCACTTTCATGCTGTCAGCCGCCGTGGGCTGATAGTCAGCATACGTTTTCCAGGCATTGGCGTGCTTGCGGTTGTGTGCCAGCATGCGTCCGCGACGGGTCATGTTGTCATAGATAAAACCCATGAAATCGAGTCCGCCAATGACAAAACTCGAACCTGCCGGTGAGGAAACATTTTCATACATTCGTCCGGTAGAAGGTACAATGCTGCGTCCGTATTCCTCGTCGGCATATATGCGATTGGGATTGAGTGTCCAGGAGATTTTCCACTGCTTGGGCCGTCCGGCCATCAGCACATCATATACCGGGTCTTCTCCGAAACGGGTCCAGATGGTGTAAGGTTCCATGCGGACATAACTTTCCGGTTTCCATACTTTGGTGGTATCAATCAGGCTGCGGGGCACTTTCAGGTCCACCTTGAAGTCCATCCATTTTTTGTTCAGCGGGGCTTCCAGCGGTTGGTTTTCCTGCTTGGGCAGGGAATTGAAATCGAATTGAATCATTTTCACTGCATCCATGTTGAGTTGCAGTTCTTTTTCCTGCTGCTGGCTCATGGCGGGCAGGATGCCGACTGTACATAGAATCAGTGTCAGCCGGGATGATAAATGTAAAGAGTAGTTCATGCCGTGTACGTGTTTATAGTCCTTTTACTCGTCCTCCCTGCATCCAGCACTTGCGATAGTAAGGTTCTTCCAGCCGGCTGACAATGACGCCGGAACTGGTGCTGGCATGCACGAATTTTCCGTCTTTCAGGTAAATGCCTACGTGATTGGCGACGCGTTTACGCCGTCCGTTATGAAAGAACACCAGGTCGCCTTCCTTTAGCTGGCGCTTGGATATTTTTCGGCAGTCTTCCGTACGCTGGGCGTCGGAATTGCGTTGCAGTTTCTTGTGGTACACTTTTTTATAGACAGCAGACGTGAAGCCTGAACAGTCCGTTCCCCGGTGAGTAGTTCCTCCGTGGCGGTAGGGCACGCCAATCCAGTCGGCCACTTCCACGTAGAGACGATGATTGTCGTCGGCATCGATGTCCATTTCCAGTCGCACAGCTGCACGCGCCAGTTCACGGTAGTCCACGCGCGGAGCACGTGTGCCACACGAGGATAACAAAAGTGTGCACACCGCGAACAGTATGCACACTGAAAAACGAGTGAAGCGGTATCTGTACATAGTTGTTTGTTTTGAACAAATGTACATAATATCCTCGTTACATGGATAGGTACTTAGGGTATTTTAGAACCTGTTGAAGATTCTTTTATTTTATTCTTTTACCTCGAAATAGTTTTCCAACTCTACTCCGGCGGCCCCGTCGGTATTGTCAAGGTCGCGGAGCAGATGCCCCTGTTCCAGCAGTACGATACGGGTACTGAGGTCGACGGTGTGGCTCAAGTTGTGACTGGACACAAGAATAGTGGCCTTTTGTTCTTCACAATAGTGCTTGAGGAGATGCTTGAGCAACGATTGTGAAGTAGGGTCGAGGAAGTTGAACGGTTCGTCCAGAATGACGAGTTCCGGATTGTGAAGCAGGGCGGTAACAATACCCGTCTTCTGCTTGTTCCCGGCCGAAAGGTTGCGGATGTATTTCTTTTCTTTCAAGATTTCATCGCCCAGAAAACGTTCATAGCGATAAATCCGTTCATGAAGGGTGGCTGCATCGAATCCGTACATGCGTCCGCAGAACTGGAAATATTCTTCGGGGGTAAGGTAATCTATCAGAAAACTCTCGTCCATATAGGCTCCCACATGCGACTTCCAGTCTTCACTTTGTGACACGTCGGTTCCGTCTAGGCATACATTTCCGCTGTCGGCTTTCAACAGGTCGAGCATCAGGCGGAACAGAGTGGTTTTCCCAGCCCCGTTATTGCCCATCAACCCCAGGATTTCAGGCCCCTGTAGGGTGTAGTCGGGAATATCGACAGCCGTCTTGCTGCCATAGGTCTTTTTCAGGTTATGTATCTTGATTTCCATAAAAATTCATTGATTGGTTACAGATAAAAAATCACCTCGTTTCGCGAAGGTCTTCCATGAGCGAATGCCGTTTCTGAAATACTTTCCGGTAGAGCAGCTTGCACCAAAAGGGATGAAGCACGATGCCCGGCACACCCAGCAGGGTACAAACCAGATAGGCTGTGGAAGGCTCCATCCAAATGAACAATATGCGACAGATGGCTATCGGCGCAAAAAAGGCAAAAGCTACGCTCAAGGCCTGATAGGGAGAGTTCCACTGGCCTTTTCCCATGAGGGAAGCGTCCAGCGGGGCGGTCTTTCGGTTCATAAGGGCCAACAGCATAATCACTGGAAAAGTAACGCCGGCCGTGTAGACCAGCTGGCTGACAAGCATACTGACGGAACAGTTACTCCAGATAACGGAAGGCAAAAGACATACCAGCGGAATAAGCAGCAAAAGGCAATAGACATAGTATTTTGCCCTGAACAGATGGAGCAGGGAATCGCGGTGCATCATCAATCCGTCAAGATAAGCTCCTTCGTAGGCCATGATGCGTGACAGAATACTGATGGCATATCCCGTAAAGCAATAAATGGAGTACAAGTATAGCGTGAACCAGGTGGCTTCTTCCGTGTGGCTCATGCCAAACAAGGCAAGGGCAAACAGCACGATAACAATACTCATCATCTGGAAATTCTTCCGAGGAGCCTTGTTACGGAATATCATCTTCAGTTCCAGTTTCATGTATTCGCCTGTCAGTCCGAAGTGGTTCAGGAAACGGTAGCGTCCAGCATGTTTTACCTGCGGCATTTTTTCCCGGCGGTTCAGTTCACTGTAAATGCAAGCTATCTGCACACGGCTGTTCAAAAAAGCCAGCAGGGCTATGACGACCAGTATTCCCAGATAGGCCAATATTCGCCCCTGAATGAGAGCCTCGCCTAACGCCATGGAGAAATCGCTGACGTATGAATAGAAAAATCCTCCTACTGCCAGCAGGACATAGCATCCCACGGGAAGCAGTACCCAGACTATGTGGCGGCGTTGCAATGTGCGCACCAGTACGCTCCAATAGGCGTTGGCCACCATCAGAAGCCAGATTCCGAGTGCATAGCACACCACACCGGTTACACCATAGAAACGTACCACGGTCATGGCGGCAAAGGGGACGAAAAAAAAGAGCCAAAAGAGATTGAATGCTTTCAGTCCCACCTGTACGAGCAGGACATTGATGAGCTGTTGCTTTTTAATCGGCAGCAGCAGGTAGGGTTTGATTTGCTGCACAGGAGTAGGAAAAAGAAAGCGCAGCAGAAAATCAATGAACAGGAAGCCTGGCAGACAGGCATTGAGCATATCGTAGGGTTCCATTGTGGGGAATCCTTCTTCAAAAGCAATGGGCAGCGTAACCCCAATCAGAATGAGGTACGCTGCCCAGAATGCAGTAAACAGATAAATCAGAAACTTGGCAAAGCGGTTCCTGTCGTACATCGGGTTCCGCTTTGCGGCAAGTTTTTGATTCCTCCGTATTTCGGTCAATAACATAATCGGAGTAATTTCACGGTTTCATTATTTCTGTACCGGAGAACTCATGCTGACTTCCACTTCGTTCTTCTGTCCGAAGAAGGTCTTGGCAAAGGCTTTCAGGTCGTCACCGCTGATAGCATTTACTGTGGCTTCGTATCCGGTATTCATATCCAGATTTTCCCAGTAGTACGTGTTCAGGATATTCATCCAGTAACCGTTTTCTTTCTGGTTCTGCTTGTAAGTCTTCAGCATGTATTCCTTCACCTTGCTCAGGTCTTCGCTAACCGGACCTTTTTCGATGAATTCCTGAATACCTTCGTTAATCAGTTTCACCATTTCTTCACGACGGTTCGGGTCAGTATCGAAGTATACCTGGAAGGCACCTTTCTCTGTCGGATATTTACTCAGGCTTCCGTTACAGCTTACGCCGTATGTACCACCGGCATCTTCACGTACGGTACGCAGGTAAACCATGTTCAGCAACTGACCAAGCATGCTCATCTGCAGGTTGTTCTTCAAATCATATTTGCAATCGCCAGAATATACTATCAGCACGGTAGCCTTTGGAGTTTCCAGTTCTTTCACAAAGTTGTTTTCGAAGTGTCCTTTACGGATGGCCATACCTGTATCGCGGAATTTTTCGTTTCGCTTGGTGGCAGGCAGTGCACCCAGGTACTGCTCGATAAGCGGAGTAGCTGTTTTTGCATCTACGTTACCTACCAGAATGAAGGTAAAGTCGCTGGCATCCGCAAAACGGTTCTTGTAAAGTTCCATCACTTTGTTGTAGTCAATCTTGTCGAGCATGTCGGCTTTCATAGACAACGCACGCGGATGACGGTTGTAAAGTGCTACGTTGATAGAATCGCTGAATGCAGTCATCGGATCAGCTTCCTGATTAGCCAGGGCAGCCTTGTTACGTGTGATGAAAGAAGTGAAGGCTTCCTGGTCCATACGCGGTGCAGTGAAGCGCAGGTAAGTCAGTTGCAGCATGGTTTCCAAGTCTTTCGGAGAGCAGCTTCCTGACAATCCTTCTGAGTAGGTGTTGACCATTGCGCTGGCTGATGCCATCTTTCCGGCCAATACTTTATCCAGGTCTACAGAATTGAAGTTGCCCAGTCCACCCAATGAAGCAATCTGGCTAATCAGAGCGAACTGCAATACATCTTTATCGTTGAACAAAGAAGTTCCACCCGGACTGAAGGCCTGCATACGTACTTCGTCGGCCTTGAAATCTGTCGGTTTCAGAATGACACGCACACCGTTGCTCAGTGTCAGGATAGTAGAACCGAACACACCCTGTTCTGTCTTCACTACCTTTCCAGCATGTGGTTTTTCCTTCATCAGCGGTTCATCGGATACCTTGTCTACATAAGCTGTCAGCTTTTCAGCTTTTACTTTGTCGATTACGGCTTTCAGTTCGGCTTCCGTCGGATATTTCATACCGTCTTTTTCCGGACAGAACACGCTCAACACGATGTTTTTCTCTGTGATGAGCTGTTTCATTACCTGATTGACAGCATCTACCGGAATGTTCGGCACAATCTGGTTCATGATGGCATATTCATTTTCAATGCCCGGAATCGGTTCATTGTCAATGAAATGACGTACATATTCATTTACATAGCTGGCATTACGCTGCTTGTTACGTTCATTGTAAGCAGATTCCAGTCCGCGCAGGTAATCAGCTTTCGCACGGGCATATTCGCTGGCTGTGAAACCAAACTGACGCACGCGTTCAATTTCGCGCATCAATGTTTCTGTGGTCAGGATGATGCCGTCTTCCTTGGCTGCGGCAAAGGCTGCAAATGCTCCTTTTGTCTTAGCTACCAGGTAATCTCCATCCTGTACACCTGCTTCAATGAACGGCGGATTAGCCTGCTGGGTCAGCTCGTTCAAACGGCTGTTAAGCATGCTTTCGATTGAAGAAACCATGTAGTTCATTACCAGATACCCCATGTTGTTCTTCTGGTCGTTAGGCACTACATCGTGTTTGTGGAACAGATATACGATGGGCACCTGCTGTTCCTTGTCTTTTGCCACGGTAATGATAGGTTCATCATTGTCGGGCACAGGGAAATATTTACGTTCTGCAGCGTTGGCCGGCATTTCAATCGGAGAGAACAGCTTCTTGATTTTTGCTTCAATGCTGTCCACATTGATATCGCCCACTACCACAATACCCTGCTGGTCTGGACGGTACCATTTCTCATAATAGTCTCTCAATGCCTGGTAGGGGAAGTTGTCTACCACTTCCATTGTTCCGATAGGCAGACGGTAGGCATACTTGCTGTCTTTATACATGGCAGGGAATACCTTTTCATACATACGCATCATGGCTCCTGTGCGTGTACGCCACTCTTCGTGAATAACTCCACGCTCCTTGTCGATTTCTTTCGGAGCAAGCGTCAGGTCGTTGGCCCAGTCGTGCAAAATCAACAGACAAGAGTCTACGATTCCGTCACGGATAACCGGTACGTTAGAAATATTATACACGGTTTCATCTACTGAAGTATAAGCGTTCAGGTTAGCTCCAAACTTCACACCGATGGTTTCGAGGTATTCACGAAGCAGGTTGTCGGGGAAGTGAGTGGTTCCGTTGAAACACATGTGCTCCAGGAAGTGTGCTAGACCACGCTGGTTGTCTTCTTCCAGGATAGAACCCACTTTCTGTGCAATGTAGAAGTCGGCCTGATTGTCGGGCAACTCGTTGTGACGGATGTAGTAGGTCAATCCGTTTTCTAACTTACCGATACGCACGTTGGGATCGGTCGGAATGGGCGGCATCTGTTGGGCGAATGCAGTCATCGCACCTCCCACTAAAATTACCGCCGCAAAAGTTCTTTTTAATTTAAAAACTTTCATCGTAATTTTTATTTAGGTTGTGAGTAATTCAAATTATAGAAGTCCGTTAGCAGACAAATAACGTTCTGCCTCGATGGCTGCCTTACATCCGCTTCCGGCTGCTGTAATAGCCTGACGGTAATGCGGGTCAGCTACATCGCCTGCAGCAAATACACCCGGAATACCCGTACACGGAGTATTTCCTTCAGTAATGATATAACCGGTTTCATCGGTTTTCACCCACGGCTTGAAAATATCAGAATTCGGTTTGTGACCGATGGCCAGGAAGAATCCGTCAATAGCCACATCGTAGCGTTCTTCGTCGGCTTCACCCATGCGTTTCACTACGTGCATGCCTTCCACACCGTTATCGCCGAACAAGCCTATAGCATTGTGTTCAAACAATACGGTAATGTGCGGATGATTCAGTACACGTTCCTGCATGATTTTAGAAGCACGAAGGAACGGCTTGCGTACCACAAGGTATACCTTGCTGGCCAGTCCTGCCAGGTATACAGCTTCTTCGCAGGCAGTATCGCCACCGCCCACTACAGCTACGGTTTTCTTACGGTAGAAGAATCCGTCGCAAGTAGCACAGGCACTGACACCCATACCCGCATATTTCTTTTCGTCTTCCAGTCCCAGATATTTAGCAGTAGCACCGGTAGAGATAATAACCGTATCAGCGGTGATTTCCTTTTCATCGTCTACTACAAAAGTATAAGGAGCCTTGCTCAGATCAGCTTTTGTCACAATACCGTTGCGAATATCGGCGCCAAAACGTTCAGCCTGTCTTTTCAGGTCGTCCATCAGCACCGGACCGGTTACCCCATCCGGATAGCCGGGAAAATTTTCTACTTCGGTGGTTATAGTAAGCTGACCGCCGGGTTGTATTCCTTCATAAAGCACGGGAGAAAGATTGGCACGGCTGGTATAGATAGCGGCCGTGTATCCTGCAGGACCTGATCCGATGATCAGGCATTTTACATGTTCTTTTGCCATAAATTTGGAATAATGTTTGTCTTAATTTGAGTAATTGTAAAGCAAAAGTATATATTTTTTAGAATAGTCCTTTTATTTATTCAAAGAATTTACCGAAATATGCATTCTTTATTCATTCTTATTCGCCCTTTGAAGGGGGATTTTTATTG
>ERZ791829.314-NODE-314-length-49423-cov-67.315184_pt1 | contig 49423 bp, 47 predicted proteins | sample MGYA00510296_ERZ791829 | MGnify/ENA primary metagenome ERZ791829 (study PRJEB30046, sample SAMN00791973) | human gut metagenome | study: EMG produced TPA metagenomics assembly of the A metagenome-wide association study of gut microbiota in type 2...
GTACAACGAGTTTTTAGTTATTTATATTGGGAGTTTTGACACGCCCTCCTCCTACTGTTTGTTTTCTGCGCAATTCACCCTTCTTATTCCAACTTTTTGTATATTATTTTAAAATCTCAAATTATTTTTCTAATTTTGCATTTTAAAATAATACATATATAATAATGTCAAGAAAGAAGAAACCACTACCAATACTCGAGAACGTAACTATTGAGGCGGTTGCTGCCGAAGGAAAATCACTGGCACACGTCAACGACATGGTTGTTTTCGTGCCGTTCGCCGTGCCCGGCGACGTGGTTGACCTGCAGGTACGCAAGAAGAAACACAGCTACTGCGAGGCGGAAGTAATACGCTTCATAAAGAAGAGCGAGGTGCGCACGGAGCCGATGTGCGAGCATTTCGGCATCTGCGGCGGATGCAAATGGCAGAACCTGCCCTACGAGGAGCAGCTGAAGGCTAAGCAGCAGCAGGTGTTCGACCAACTCACACGCATCGGTAAGATAGAGCTGCCGGAGTTCATGCCCATCATGGGCTCGGTACACATCAAGGAATACCGCAACAAGCTGGAGTTCGGATGCTGCAACAAGCGCTGGCTCACACGCGAGCAGATTGCCGAAGGCACGCAGTTCGACAACATGAACGGCATCGGTTTCCACATCACCGGAGCCTTCGATAAGATTCTGCCTATCGAGAAGTGCTGGCTCATGGACGACCTGCACAACAAGATTCGCAACGCCATACGCGACTATGCCTTCTCTACCGGCATGACCTTCTTCGACCTCAGACAGCAGCACGGACTGCTGCGCGACATCATGATACGCAACTCGAACACGGGCGAGTGGATGGTGCTCATACAGTTCCACTACGACGAGGAGGGCGACGAGCAGCGCGCCAAGGGTCTGCTGCAGCACATCGCCGACAAGTTCCCCGAGATAACATCGCTCATGTACGTCGACAACCAGAAGTGCAACGACACGTTCGGCGACCTAGACCTCTCTGTGTTCAAGGGCAACGACCATATCTTCGAGACGATGGAGGACCTCCGCTTCAAGGTTGGTCCGAAGAGCTTCTACCAGACCAACACCGAGCAGGCTTATCACCTCTACTCGGTAGCACGCAACTTCGCCAAGCTCACCGGCGACGAACTGGTGTACGACCTCTATACCGGTACGGGCACCATCGCCAACTTCGTGGCTCGTCAGGCACGCGAGGTTATCGGCATCGAGTACGTTCCTGAGGCTATCGAGGACGCAAAGGTGAACTCTGAGGTGAACAACATCAGCAACACCAAGTTCTACGCCGGCGACATGAAGGACATCCTCAACGACGAGTTCATCCAGAAGCACGGACGCCCCGACGTGATCATCACCGACCCGCCACGCGCCGGTATGCACCAGGACGTGATAGACACTATCCTGCGCGCCCACCCGAAGCGCATCGTCTACGTCAGCTGCAACCCGTCTACGCAGGCACGCGACCTCCAGGCGCTCGATGTGGCGTACAAAGTGATGGCGGTGCAGCCGGTGGACATGTTCCCGCATACGCCGCACGTGGAGAACGTAGTTCTTTTGGAAGAAAAACTGTAAAAATCAAAACTCATAATGAAAACATTAGCAACTCTCGCACTCGCCGCTCTCGCTTTCGGCAGTGTATCAGCACAAGAGAAAGAAGCGAAGCTGAAGGTGCTTAGCGACATCAAGTTCAGCGGCTACATCATGTCGCAGTATCAGTACAGCGACAAGGAAAGCAACAAGGGCGAAAAGGACATCAACTCGTTCAACATCCGTATGGTGCGTATGGCACTCGAAGGACGCGTGGCAAAGGACTTCTACTGGAAGGCGCAGCTGCAGGTGAACGGCAACACCTCTAACCTCACCGTGGCACCACGTATGGTCGATGCCTTCGCCGAGTGGCAAAAGTACGATGCGTTCAAGGTGAAGGCAGGTCAGTTTAAGCGTCCGTTCACTTTCGAGAACCCCATGCACCCCGTTACGCAGGGCTTTATGAGCTACTCGCAGAACGTGCTTAAGCTCGCTGGCTTCAGCGACCGCAACGGCGAACACTCAAGCAACGGACGCGACATCGGCGTGCAGCTGCAGGGCGACCTGCTCAAGGCTAACGACGGACACCACTACCTCCACTATCAGGTGGGCGTGTTCAATGGTCAGGGCACTAACATGAAGGATGTCGACCAGCGCAAGGACATCATCGGCGGCGTATGGGTGGCTCCCGTGAAGGGCCTGCGCATCGGTGCCTTCGGATGGACCGGTTCGTATGCTCGCAAGGGTACATGGACTGAGGTAGACGCTAACGGAAACGCTGTAGCTAAGAACGGTGTGCGCTCGCTTGAGAAGAACCGCTATGCCATCAGCGCCGAATATGCAGCCCACGATTGGACAGTACGCTCTGAGTACATCCACAGCCAGGGCTACGGCTTCAAGACCTCAAACGCTTCTGGCAAGGAGACCGACTGCACTATCAACTACGCTGCAGGTGACAAAGCTGATGGTTTCTATGCGCTCATGATTGCGCCGGTTATCAGCAAGAAACTCTATGCAAAGGCTCGCTACGACCTCTACCGTCCGCAAGCCGATTGGCACACATCGAAGACTCAGTACGAGATTGGTGCCAACTACTGGATTGGCAAGCACGTGATGGTGGCTGCAGAGTACGCTCGCGTCAACGACCGCAGCCTTAACAAGTCGAACTATAACATGTTCGACCTTCAGCTCGACGTGAAGTTCTAAATCACTCTCCTCAATTCTGATTTATCAAACAACATAAACTGTTAACATATACTCGCATTATGCAAGAACACAAACATAAGCATAGACATAGCCATAAGAAAGATGGCATTGACACTTTTCGTGAACAAAGCCTCAAGGCTATACAAAGAAAGAAATTGTACGCAAAAGTTGCATACATCGTGGTGTTCACCATTGCTATTATAATGATAGCATTGGCGTTCGCCGCCTACTTCATAGACAGATAAGCCTGCGTGTTTCTTGCAAGAACCACGCAGGAGAACACTTAAAGGTACTAATTTAAAAACTGATAACTATAAAATGACAAACAAACCATTAGCAGCCCTACTCTTCGGCTGCATGATTACCGCTCAAGCAGCATCGGCACAGTCGCTGCTGCCAAAGCCGCAGTCGTTCAATGCAGGCAAGGGCGCGTTCAGCACCGCAACAACAAAGGTGAAACTCATCAACGAGGTTGGCGCGGATGCAGAGAACATCTACTCGAAGCAGTGGTCAGCAAAGGCTGACAACAACGCTCAGCAGGTGGTACGCTTCACACGCCTCGCCAACGCTACGTCGCCCGAGGCTTACAACCTCCACATCACTAAGGACACACTGCTTATCAGTGCCGCTTCTGCCGACGGCTTCCGCTTCGCCTGGCAGACCGTAGAGCAGCTGAAGCAGAAGAATGGCATCATGGCGTGCGACGTTCAGGATGCTCCAGCATTCAAGTGGCGCTCGCTGATGCTCGACGTGTCGCGCCACTTCCAGCCCATTTCGTTCCTCAAGAAGCAGATTGACGTGATGGCACAGTATAAGTTCAACCGTCTCCACCTTCACCTCACCGACGCTGCCGGATGGCGCATCGAGATAAAACGCTACCCTCGCCTTACCAGTCTTGCTGCATGGCGCGAAGGAAAGACATGGAAGGAGTGGAGCAAACTCGGATGCAAGTACAAGAATGAAGGCGAAGAGGGCGCATACGGTGGCTACTATACTCAGGACGAGCTGCGCGACCTCGTGAAGTACGCAGCAGAGCGTGGCATCACTATCGTGCCCGAGATTGAGATGCCGGGACACTCGGCAGAGGTGCTCACCGCTTATCCAGAGCTCTCTTGCACACACGAGCCATACAAGCAGATGGACTTCTGCCCGGGCAGCGTGGCTACATACGACTTCCTTGAGAACGTACTGAAAGAGGTGATGGACATCTTCCCCTCTAAGTACATCCACGTCGGTGGCGACGAGGCTGACAAGGCATCATGGCCCTCTTGCCCGCTATGCCAGCAGAAGATGAAGGAGCTCGGCACAGACAAGGATGGTCTGCAGGCGCACCTCATCGCTCACTTCGGAAAGTTCCTCACCGACCACGGTCGTCAGCTCGTGGGTTGGGACGAGGTGATAGCCGGCAACCTTGCCAAGAACACCACCGTGATGGTGTGGCGCGGTCTTGAAAAGGCGCAGGAGGCTATCGACCATGGCTACGACGTGGTACTCTCGCCAAGCGGATACTGGTATCTCGACTACTATCAGGATGCTCCCGACACTCAGCCCGAGGCTATCGGCGGCTTCCTCCCACTCGAAAAGGTGTACAGCTACGTACCTGGTGGCACGCTGCCCGAGGAAGTACGCAACAAGATTACTGGCGTGCAGGCTAACCTCTGGACCGAATACGTGCCTACAGCAGAGCATGTAGAGTATATGCTCTATCCGCGTGCCCTCGCTATCGCCGAGATCGGATGGAACGGCACAAAGACAAAGGACTACCCTGAGTTCCGCAAGCGTGCCATCGTAGAGTGCGAACGTCTGCACAAGCAGGGCGTGAACACCTTCGACTTGAAGAAGGAACGCGGCGAACGCCCCGAGTCGTTCAAGACCACAAAACACAAGGCGATAGGTTGCAACATCACCTTCAACCACCGCTACGAGGACAAGTACAAGGCGCAGGGCGACAAGACTCTCGTCGACGGACAGCACGGTGGATGGACATACGGCGACCAGAAGTGGCAGGGCTTCCTCGGCAACAAGGGCTACTGCCTCGACCTTACTATCGACCTCGGCAAGGTACAGAAGATCTCTACCGTAGCTGCCGACTTCATGCAGGCTTACGGCGCATGGGTGTTCTTCCCGTCGGAGTACAAGATTTCGTTCAGTGAGGATGGTCAGAACTTCAAGGAGGTTTACAGCAAGTCTACTCCCGTCGACCGCGACATTCAGCTCGGTTTCCGCAATTTCGCTTGGAAGGGCAATGCAAAGACACGCTACATCCGTGTGCAGGGTAGCACAACAGAGGATGGCGGTTGGCTCTTCACCGACGAAATCATCGTTAAGTAAATCGCATAGCGAGTTCTAAAGATTATAGTCTCTTTAGTAACACTACCTTATAAGATACAAAAAAGCCTGTTGAAGCATTGCTCCAACAGGCTTTTTTGTATCACTATACATTCCACTTTATGGGGCGATTACGCCCCCCTATAAAGTTTCTTACTTTGTCACCTTAAGTGTAGTCTTTGCACTCTTCACTACATAAACACCAGCAGGCAGCGCCATGCGGCAGAAGTCGCCGTAAGTCATAGTGCCGAGAGCAGTGCCTACAGAAGAGTAAACCTTTACGAGGTCGCCGGCAGCAAGCTGTGTCAAGTTCTCAGTCACGCCGCTGATGCCACTCCAAGTAGCGAGGTCGGCAGTCTGCCAAGCACTCCACTTCGACATTGCGTCGCCTGCTACGGCGCACACACGCCACTGATATGTAATGCCGGCTGTGAGCTTATCGAACTTATACGAAGTAGTCTTTATGCCCGTGAAACGCTGTGCAGCCGCCTTCATTGCTGTCTTCGGAGCGACGTTCATGCTCTGGAAGTCCTCTGCCGAGTAGTCGCCGTCGTAGATACCTACAAAGTAGATATAGCCACGCTTCTTCGGCTGCACCATAACCTTGTAGTCTTTCATGTCGGCATTATCGAGTACGATTGTAGCCATCATGCCGTCCATTGTTATTGTCTGCTCAGCGATTGTTGCATCATCGTTATCAAGGAGCGACACTGTAATATCAGTAGCATCCTTGCCGTATGCGCTTGCAGAGAGACGAACGGTTACACTTGCCGAAGAGTTGTCGGTAATGAGAGGCGAAGTGAGGTTGCCCTGCTTCTTCGCAGTACCAATCTTTGCACAACCCGGACACTCGAACACCTTATCTCCTGTCCAGCCCTTATTCTGCATCTTGCTATCAAGGTCGGCAGAAATATCGACATTGCCCTCTACTGCAAGTTTCTCACCCCATTTGCTGAGGTCTTCGCTCAGTTTAACAGCCTCATCTACAGAAGGCTGAGTGCTCTTCTCGCGCAGTTCTACAGTGTAGCTTTCGGCTCCATCCACTGCGTTCCAACCGCCGGTGAACGATGTCTCGGTCATGTTCATCACCTTCGGCTGTGGTGCATCGAGATTAACACCGCCCATAAATGTGAACGAGATAAGACCGTCCTTCTCCGTGATTTCTGTCACCGGCTTGCCGAGGAACTTGCGTCCGTCGCTATTGGCGTTGAACAATGTGGCAGCCGGCTTCGAGGTGTCGGTCAGCTCAGTCGACTTTGTAGTGCCAGGGTATGTGTCGCCGGTTACTGTCTCCGATGTAAGTTTATTGTCGGCAGGCACAACAGTGAAGCGCTGGTGGTTAGACGTGTTGTTCACCTCATTGTCAAACCACACCTTCTGGTCGTAGTCGACGTGTATGACAAGCATACCGTGGTTAGGCAGAGCAACGTCGGTGCCCTTCAGCTGGCGGTTCTCGAAGATATAGTATTCGTTCTTGTTCGCTTCGTTGAACACAACGCACGCCTCCGGAGCATCGCTCAGCGGCTTCATATTCTTTATGTAACAAGGAGCGGTGAGGATAGTAGGCTCAATCCAACCACTCACCCACTTCTCGTAAGTGTTATATCCAGTAGGCTCATAACCATCACCGCCATACGAACCATAGTCCATCAAGTCCCATGCGTCCATACCGAAGCAGCCGCCACCTGCTGTGTCGTAGAAGTCGGGGATGCCCATACAATGGCTGAATTCGTGACAAGCGGTACCAATACCGCTGATATCTGTGCCATTGCCGCCATTCAGCTCCGACGAACAAGCGTATGTACGGATGCGCTGACCGCCAAGCACAAGGCTGTAACCTCCACCTTCTATATCCCACTCGTGAGGCCAAATAGTATTCTTTTCACCACCTGCAGCTTCGCCATAGCCAGCATAGATCACGTACACCTGGTCGACAGCACCATCGTCATCCCAGTCGTACTGCGACATATCCATCTTCTCCTTAGCATAAGCCAGCTCGCAAGCCTCCTTAATCATACCTGCAGGGTCAATATCGTTGCCCTGAGCATCATTAGCACCGTATGCCGCCATGTTCTTAGACACAGTAACCGGACCGATTACGTCGAACTCAAGGTCTAACTTGCCATAGCTCTGCGCATAGAAATAGTCGTGAACAGAGCCATTGTTACCGTATTTATTATAGCCAACCTTGTTGAAATAGTCATTCCACTCAGCCTGAGTGTGCTTCGACTGCATCTTCTTATCCTTAAAGTTCACGAGGATTACAAGACCCTTACGCTTACCCGTGACGCCGATACCTTCGCCACCAGTAGCACCAGCCATAACCCTGCGCACCGGCTTGCCCGAAGCATCAACCACGCCACGATTAGCGAGGCGAGCCATGCGGCGAGCGTTGCGCTGCTTAGCACGCTCCATACCGAGCGAACGCACCTTCTGCGATTCGGCAGTGTAGTAGTTCAAGAACGACAACTCTGCAGCACCACGACTCTCAACGTCGTGAGCCACCTGCGCAGACGCAGTCAACTTACCGTTGCTATCGAGCGTAGCATAGCAATATGCACCATCAGCACGCTGCACCAACGGCTGACCATCTTCTGTACTTGTGTAATGGAAATTCTCGTCGCCGCGCAACATCACTGTGAGCACGGAGCCATCAGGCTGCTGCACCTGACGCTTCACACGCTTCGCCGGCACGGCGAAAGCAGAGGCTGCAAGCATGAACATTGCAGCGAGGGTTAGAAATCTTTTTGACATTTAATAGGTTATCTTGATTTTAAAAATAGGTTGCAAATATACGAATAATATCCGTGTAAACGAAAAAAAATCAACAAGAATGCTTTTTCATTCCACGAAATTGTATAACGTTTGCAACGTAGTGCCAACTGCACGCCATTCCAATGCAACCGTATTGCTTAGTAGCGGTATTCCCATTGACCACATGCCACGCAGCGGTCCTGCTCGTTAATTGCTTTATACTTAGCCATGTCGTTGTTGGGTATAATGGTTTGATATATAAGAATGTCGTATAGATTCTACAGTTTACTTCCGGCAGCCTTCCTTTTCCAGTATTTCTTCCAGAAATTCAGATGCGTCAGCCACGCAAAGTGGACATTCGCGAAGCACCTTTCCTGTGCCCACACCTTTTAGCAGCTTGCATTGTGTGGCACCATTGCGCTGCTTAAATTTATCCATAATTTGTCTCATGCCTTTGATTGACTTCGCCTTGTCCTTAGTGGCAAGTCCGAGTACGATGCCAGCTCCAACGAGGGCGCCACAAGTTCCATCCATATTACCCATACCAGCCGCAAAGGCATTGCCCGCATTCTTAATGGTTTCTTCTTCCATTCCGGTGAAGTCGTGGTAGGTGCAAAGCACAGCCTGTGTGCAATTATGTGAACCGCAACGTTTCTTTTCTGCCGCTATTTCTTTTCTCGTTTCCATATTGTTTTCCTTGTTCTTTAAATTGGTGTTTCGATTTCGCGTACAAAGATAATGCTTTTATTATAGATACATCAAAGACACCAACTATACTTTCATAGATAAATTCTATCGTTGCGATATTCTTCATTATTGAGAGATATGTTTTTCACGTACCGGGGTGTTACAGGACGGGATGATGATATTATGATTCCAATTCTTCTAATTCACTTTAAATAGCCGATCAGTCGTTACACCGTAAAATTAACTTTTAATAAATAATAACGGATAAACATTTTCATTTTTTATTATTACTTTTGCCAACAAATAAAAACAATAAAAAAGAAGAACACTTTTTACACGCTAATAGGGTTTTAAAGACATTATGAAGATAGGATTGTTTATTCCATGTTACGTCGATGCATTGTATCCGGAAGTGGGAGTGGCAACGTACAAGCTCCTGACAAGCCTCGGACTCGACGTCACCTACCCTCTCAAGCAGACTTGCTGCGGACAACCTATGGCAAACGCCGGCTTTGAGAATATGGCTACGGACATCTCACGACACTTCGACGACCTCTTCAAGGAGTTCGACTACGTAGTTGCACCATCGGCATCGTGCGCGGCTTTTGTCAAGTTTTATCATCCACGACTTGCCAAGGGCAATCACGAATGTCTCACGTCAAAGAAGACAATGGACGTGGTAGAGTTTCTACACGACGTCGTAAAACCAACAAGCCTCAAGGCTCACTTCCCGCACATAGTCAGCGTACATAACTCGTGTCACGGCGTACGCGAACTAGGACTGTCGTCGCCCTCAGAAAGACAAGTGCCGCAGTTCAACAAGATTATCGACTTGCTTAAACTCGTGGACGGCATCACCATCCGTGAGCCGGAGAGAAAAGACGAGTGCTGCGGATTCGGAGGTATGTTCTCCGTGGAAGAGCCGGACGTGTCAAAACGCATGGGAGAGGACAAGATAGAACGTCACATGGCTACGGGAGCAGAATACATCACCGGTCCCGACTCGTCATGCCTTATGCACATGCAGGGCATTGCCAAGAAGGAGAACAAGCCTATAAAGTTCATACACGTGGTAGAAATATTAGCAGCAGGACTATGAGCACAATACATTCAGAAGCGGCACGACGCTTCAACGACAACAGAGCAAAGACCACATGGCACGACGCCACCTTCTGGTCGCTAAGACAAAAACGCGACAACATGGCGTCAGGGTTGTCAGAATGGGAGGAGCTGCGCGAACATGCCAGCCAGATAAAACAGCACACCGTAACGCACTTGGCTGACTATCTGGAGGAATTCAGCACGCAACTGGAGAGCCGTGGCGTCATTGTGCATTGGGCTAAGGACGCCAACGACTTTAACAACATCGTGCTCGACATACTGCAAAGTCATGGCGTAAAGAAGATGGTGAAAAGCAAGTCGATGCTTACCGAGGAGTGTGCCATGAACCCGTTCCTTGAGAATCACGGCATCGACGTCGTGGAGACCGATCTTGGCGAACGCATCCTGCAACTGCTACATCAGAAACCGAGCCACATCGTAATGCCTGCCATACACCTAAAGCGAGAAGAGGTGGGACAGATGTTCGAGGAGAAAGGCATCAGCACGGAGAAAGGCAATTACGACCCGACATACCTTACGCAATGCGCACGCAAGCATCTACGCAACCAGTTTATGGAAGCAGGAGCAGGAATGACAGGATGCAATTTCGGCGTGGCAAAGACCGGCGATATCGTGGTTTGCACCAACGAGGGCAACGCCGACATGTCAACATCAATGCCCAAGCTACATCTCGTGGCAATGGGAATAGAGAAGATTGTGCCCGACTACAAGTCGCTTGCCGTATTCCAGCGACTGCTCTGCCGCTCTGCTACGGGACAGCCCACAACGGCATACACCTCACACTTCCGTCAGGCAAGACCGGGAGCGGAGATGCACGTCATCCTCGTGGACAACGGACGAAGCGACATCCTTGCCAACGACGAGCATTGGGAAACGCTGAAGTGCATTCGCTGCGGAGCCTGCATGAACACCTGCCCCGTATACCGCCGCTCGGGTGGCTACTCATACACCTACTTCATCCCCGGACCTATCGGCATCAACCTTGGTATGCTGCACGATGCGTCACGCTACAGCGACAACGTCAGTGCTTGCACGCTCTGCCTCTCATGCGACAACGTATGCCCGGCTAAGGTTAATCCCGGTTCGCAGGTCTATATGTGGAGACAGAAGCTCGACTCACTGCACAAGGCGAACACGATGAAGAAGTGCATGTCAAAGGGAATGGAAGAGCTCTTCAACCATCCCCTACTCTATTCTTCAGCCTTGCGTCTGGCCCCTCTTGCCAACCTCATACCTGACAGCCTTACGCACATACGCTCACTCAATCCGTGGGGCGTGGGACACGCAATGCCGAAATTTGCGAATGAGTCGTTCCAGACAATGTGGAAGAAAGGAAAACTGAACCAAAACGAACAGAAAGAACAATGACATACAAAGACGAACTATTGGAGAAGTTGCGACGCAACACACACGAACAGTATCCGATGCCCAACACACCGATAGACGGCATATCGTACGACGACACGGTAAAGCAGTTTGTGGATATGAGCATGTCGGTGGGCAGCAAAGTGGTGATGGCTAAGCCGAACGAAAAGCTCGACGACATCGTAAGAAACGCCTATCCTGAGGCAAAGACCATCGCCTCTAATATCGCAGAACTCACCATCGCCACCATCAATCCCGACACCGTGGCAGAGGCGCAAGACCTTAACGGCACCGACGTAGGAGTGGTGTACGGACAGATTGGAGTGGCGGAGAATGGTTGCGTCTGGATTCCGCAGGACATGAAGGAGAAAGCAGTATGCTTCATCAGCGAATATCTGGTCATCGTCCTCCCGAAGAGCGGCATCGTGAACAACATGCACGAAGCATACGACCGCATCTGCATGCCAGAAACCGGACTCGGCACATTCATCTCTGGACCATCAAAGACTGCCGACATAGAGCAGGCGCTGGTGATGGGAGCGCAGGCTGCACGCGGCGTGACAGTGGTAATAAGAGAAGGATAATGAGGATGTAAGAAGACAAACAATATTTACATTCTGCAGTATATATAACAGGATATTGCAATCATGCATAACTTCTTATTGCTGTATGCTAAGATATTTTGAGCAAAAATAATTAGGGCTGGATTCCATCACGAAGAATCCAGCCTTTTTAGTTACCCTTGTTTATTGCAAATATCAATTCAAGCAACCATGAACAAAGGTACACATTCCAGCGGTCAGCAATATTTATAAAGGCACTCCGCCTATAGGTATAGATTCGCATATCTATAAGATTCTTACTATTGGCGACTATGCCAAAAACGTTTGATGTTTCGTATATGGTCTGGCAGATGAGTCGCTATCAGTCAGCCACCAACAGCCCTAATAAATTAAAGAACTCCACAACACAAATATTTTCCTTGTTTTCTTTTTCCATTCTTGTTTAGTTTTCATATCTTTGTAGTCAAATTATGACAATTCCATCAAGAATAAGTCTATTGGTTTTAATCTAACCTCTGAACAACATTGGAAGATACTACCAACCTGTCTCCAAAGGCAGACGCTTCATTGTATAATGGGCAGCCATCCGACACTGGCTCATCGTGTCCAAGTGCTGGACTTACCTCCCGCACGCCCTCCATTTCTGATGATGTCAGGAATGGGGTGTCGGTAGAGAATGTGCCTGCCGGAAACAAGCAATGGTTCGTGCTACGCGTTTCGTATGGACGCATTGACAAAGCCAAGACCTTTGTGGAAGCAAAAGGAATAGAAAGCTATGTTCCTTTGCGATATAAAGAAGTAAGGAAGCAAGGCAAGAAGCGAATCATCCCCATCCCACTCCTCCCCTCCTTAATATTCATCCATGCATCAGCAGAGCAAGTAGAAGCCTTACTACACGACAACAAGGTTGTATCAAACGAAAGCCGAGCCTTACTCAGTTACTACTTTGATCATACCATCCATTGCCAAAACAATCCCGACCGCAATCCACCGTTGACAATCCAAGATGAAGCCATGAACAACTTCATCCGCCTCACCTCCATCAAGAACCCGCACATCATCCCTGTTACTTCCAACAGCATCCAGTTTAAACTTGGTGATAACGTCGTTGTAACAGAAGGTGAGTTCAAGGGTGTTCATGGAAGAGTGGCAAGAATTGCTGGGCAGCAGCGCGTGGTAGTAGAGCTGTTTGATGGATGCTTGGTAGCTACGGCGTATGTGCCGAAGGAAACGATGAGGAAAGAAAAATCAATAACGCTGCTTGGTTAACGCAACAGATTAAACACTATATAATAAATGAAATAAGCTATTCTCATAACATATAATAAAAATATACAATCAAATGATGAAAGAAGTATTCATGAATATGAAAATAATCTGGAATTCTTCCTATGGATATGATATTCTCATTCCTGGAGTTAATTGTGAGATAGATGTTTGACATTTCAAAAAGGAAATTGTATGAGTTCAATATTAAAAATATTAGTAGACATTCAATGCCTTGTCTATTGCGATTTTGAAGAAGTTGGTGAAGCTTTCCCAAATTCCATATTAAAGATAGAACTGCGTAAAGGTATATATATAATAGACTTTAAAAAAGACAATATTAGTCTAAAATCAATCAAATACAAGATTACAACTGATAATGAGGATTATCTATTAGAAGAATCTTTAACTAATATATATACAAAAAAGAAGGAAACGAAAAAAAGAAAGGAGATTTCTGAAAAGAACGTTTTATGGATTAATGTTGGTGGTAATTGGAGAATTATGTCTGTAGATAATGACATTCTTAATTCCGTGGCCATGAAGTCATGGATAGATCTTCCCAATAGCTATAATTTATTACCAATGGGGCAGCATCGTGATCCAGACATTGATGCATGCGGTTATATTCCGTTCAATATAGGTGGAACGTTAATGGAAGATGACCTAACTGGTTTCTTTATATCAGGAGGAACATGGGGGTGCTTGGACAAATCTGGTAAAGTCGTAATACAACCAATATATAGTCGTAAAGTGTTCTTCTATAATGACCAAGTTGCAAGTACATATATCAATGGTATATTTAGTGGAGTCATTAATCAATTCGGGGAAAAGTCATTTGCCGAATTCGATAGTGTGCTCCCAGTAGATGAGGTTGTTGGTTATTATGATGTGTCACAGCAAAATAAACATGGAATCGTTAATAAACACGGAGAATTCATCTTACCATTAAACTATTTAAGTTTTGGATATCACACAAGTAAGGTAATTTGGGCACAAGACACATTGTCAAAAAAATGGGGATTGTTAAGATTTGATGCTACTATTGTATTACCTTTTATCTATGATAATATCAATAAGGCAGAAGATGGTTTTTTTGTGTGTGAAAGTACGTATTTTTTATAAGTGATTGAGAATGAGATAAGTTTTTATCTCATAAAAAGAAGAGGTTACGAATTAGAAATAAACAGAATGTAGCATCCTGCTGTGATTTGCATAACCATCCAAAGAACTCTTTCGGTTGCAAAGGTACGATATTTAATCGGGGATAAAGAATGTTTTAAGATTTTTTATCACCGATTTTTTGCTTGGTAAATCTGTTTTTATTAAACCATATTATTCTCTATTCTTTGCTATTTCCATTTCAATCCATTCAAACTTATGTGGCAAGGGTTCCTGTTTTTTGAATGTTCTGTTTGGTTTGCATGTTCTCATCCTTTCGCCGCTTCTTTCACGAGAAGAATATGCACAACGCCTATGCCGAGGCATCGGCCAGAAAGACCCGCTTTACAGGAAATGGTAGCCTGCTTACCGAGAAATATCTCAGAGAGTGGAACGATCCGCGCATGGGAATCAGAGCTGCATGGTATGTAAACTGGGACAAGCAATCGCTACTTTCGCTGAAACGCAACATCAGTCACATCAACCTGCTCATGGGCGAATGCTGTTCATCAATCTGAAAACCGGAGCGCTCAGTACTAAGGTAGTTTTTTGCACTGAAAATTTCTTTTGAGATGACAAAAATATCTTTTATTGGTAAGAGGCGACCTTAACCGCATATTTTTCACTAATCGCAGGCATAAAAGTCACTTTTGTGTTTACCGAAACTAAAATTTAGACTTGTAAAAAGCAGTTAAATACAAATAATCTGCTGTGTATCAACAAGATAATCGCTATGATTATAGATTGGCAATTTAGACCTTATTTCTGGTCGTATTTCTCGGAAAATTTGTATTTTTGCAGGCAAAAAACATAAAAGAATTAAGTCATGAAAAATTTTTATATTCACATCAGTTCATTGATTATTGTGGTTTTGGTGTTTATGTCGTCTTGCCAACACAAGCCTAATACCACGATAGCACAAGCATTGCTACTGGCAGGAGAACACCCGGATAGTGCCCTCGCACTCCTGAACAACATGCAGTTCAGTGAACTGGGCAAGTCTGAACAGGCAAAGTACGCTGTTGTGTACACAATGGCACAAGATAAGTCGGGGTTGGATGTGGACGAAGATTCGCTAATTCGCATTGGATACAACTGGTATGAAAAGCATCCCGAAGATTCCCTTTATGCAAAATGCCAATACTATATGGGCAAATACTATATGCTAAATGATAGCACGGAGTTTGCCATCCGTTGTCTAGATTGCTCATATAAAGCGTCAGAAAAGATAGACGACATCCTTACGGAATGCCTTGCTTTGGAAAAACTTTCTAAAGTAGAGAAGATGACGGATGCCAAACAAGCTTTGCTTCATGCAAGAATGGCTATTGACAAATATGAAAGAGATACGACGGCATCACTTGCCAATAAGATTTACTTCAGGTTGAACTTATGTGAGGCACTTGAGTTTGCTGATAGCTCTGCTATAGCCCTGAAAGAATGTAAAATAGCTTTGAATTTGGCTAAAGAATTGGGAGACTCCCTGGTTTTAGCTGATGTCTATCAAGATATGTCGCGGTTATTTCATGATGTAGGAATGTACCGAAAGGCACTTACTTGTGCAAAGGAAGCCTATTTATATAGGAAATCGATGTTTGATACTTCGAACGCCCTTGCCCTAGCAGATGCATATTGTGATGTTGATTCAACGCTACAGGCAAAAGATATTCTTGCAAAGGTCAGTAAAGATTCTCATGCTAGCCGACACCTTATTTATTATATCAGATGTAAGGCGGCAATAAGAGAAGGACAAATACAACCGGCTATTGTTTGCCTTGACTCGTCAAACTACTATTTAGACAAAATGTACTGTACAACCATGCAAGTCAAAAATGACTATTATGTCTCTGTTCTGCAAAAAGAAAAGGAAGAAGCAAGATTGCAAGGTGAGATTACATCGCAAAAAGCGGCAACAGTATTGACGGTTGTACTGGCACTAATTGTTATCATTTTTGTACTCTACATATATAATACCAATAAGAAGCAAGCAAAACAAAAGGCTACAATGGCAGAACAGCTCCATGCGCAAGAACTCTCTCACCGAGATATTCAAATTTGCACTATGAGGAATTTTCTTCTAAAGAAAATTGATATAATGGAAAAGATCGAGTCCATGAGAAACGAGACAGAGAAACATATACTCATATCAGAAGATGATTGGAATGAAATAGAAGTGTTTTTAGATAGTGTCGAGAATCTCTTTGTGTCAAGATTAAGAGCGCAGTTCTCGGGATTGACGAAGAAAGACCTACGACTGATGATGCTGCTCCGTCTTAAAATGCCACAGAAGGCACTTGCACTAATCTATGGTATCAGCGAGAAAGCAATTAAGCAGAAACTGTTTCTCTACAAGGCAAAAGTAGGCATAGAAAAAGAACAAAAATCTCTACGAGAATTCATGGAAAACTACTAAAATTAGTAGCAAAACTTCAAATTTAGACCTCCATTTTTCTGGGGGGGGGTATATAATACGTTGATTATCAGTATATAATAAAAATGTTACAAAATTAAAGAATTAGACCCAACTTCTTTGCTGAGTGTTTGGAATTAACGTAACTTTGCACCGAAATTAACAACAAACGAAATCAGTATGAAGAAAATTATCATTTTTACATTATTGTTGTTACTAACAACATTGCCCTCTACAGCAAAGGGCATAAAGACCCATATGGATGGGATGCGGCAACATGGTGGTGCACGCAGTGCTATTCCTTCAGTAATGGTTGACCAAGAGTCTGCATATGTTACTGTAGAAATAAGTCGTTATTCTGGAGAGTACGCAATTTACATCTCTGATGAGTATGGAGTTCCTTCATCAAATACAAATGGTATTGTAGAAGGACGCACATATAGTATTCTTGAAACAGAAGATTTGCCCACAGGCAATTATACTATCATGATTGTTTTGGGCAATTTGGTTTATAAAGGAAAATTCCATATTACGCATTGATAAGAAGTTATATAGCTATATACTATTTTGAATATTAATTTTAAAACAACAATGACAATGAAGAAATTTTTTATCGTTGCTCTTTGTGTGGCTGGAATGATGAGTTCTTGCTCTGATATTGACGATAACATCGCCAACGATGCCAAAAGTTCCATCCTCCTCACACAACAAGAGTATGCAAGTATTGAACCAGATTCTCAACTAGAGATGACGCAAGGCGAGATTGTTGATATGGTAAGCAAATTCTCTACAACAGGCAATTCCACTAGAGCTATCGCTGCCAATCCGACAATTGTGAAGAAGTTTTCCCTCTCCTCTTATAGTAACGGAAAACAGATTCCTCTCTATGAGGTAAGTCTAAACGAAGGTGACGATGCTGGTTATGCTATCGTTTCTGGAGACGAAAGAGTCCCTGGAGTCATAGCATATGTTGAGCATGGCTCTCTCAATGACACCCTCACCAACAAAGGTGCAGCTATGATGCTCAAAGAAGCTCAGCGTTCGCTGATAAGCAAAGTGAAGGCTGTAGATATTGCTATAGATTCTTTGAGAGCAAGTGCTAAAGCTAAAATAACTGCAAAGATTGGCACCTGTAATTTTACTTTTGATGAAGTAAAAGACCGTATCGAAGTTCAAAAGGGTATTACTAGAACGGTTGCTACGTCCAATCCTCAGGGCACATTGTTAAAGCAAGTGACACCACTTATCACCACAAAGTGGAATCAGTGTGCGCCATACAACAATCTTATGGACGAGACAACAGCATCCGAAATGCAAAATTGGCCATATTATGGGAAAAACGCTGTAGGATGTACCGCTGTTGCTATTGCTCAGATAGTTGCATTTTACGAATGTTTATCTACTGTCAATGGTGTTTCGCTTAATTGGAGTGCACTGAAGGCATCCTCGGAAATTAGTAATTATGGAAGTGAATCTTTAAAAACACAGATTTCAAATTTATTTTACCATGTTGCTCACGGAATTCAAACAACATGGAATAATGGAGAGGGTGGTGCAAAAATAAGCAATGCCTCAAGCTACCTTAGCGGACTTGGCATCACTTTTGATTCCGGAAGAAAGTGGGCTGGATATTCTATGGATGCGGGACGAATTATAGAATCGCTTGACAAATTGTATCCCGTAATTATTACAGGAGCATATGAAGCGGGCACAAGAAGTTCTAGTGTCGGAGGAAGACATTGCTGGATTCTTGACGGTTATCAAATCCGCAGAAGAACAACGAACACCCGTACCATTGTAAGGCAAAACGACACATACATCCATGCGAATTTTGGATGGAGCGGCAGAGAGGATGGGTACTATATGGTGGATAGAAACACCACCAATCTGGATTTTGAAACTTCGAACAACGGACATTACAACCAGGATTTGAAACTCTATCCTAATGTAAGAAAGAAATAAAATAACCAGCTAAGAGGGTGCGTTATACAAGACGCTCCCTCTTTATCATATATTATAAAATTATGAAAATATATAGAATATTAGGTGTTATCTTAGTTGCGTTATGCTTCTTTGCATGTAAGAGCAATAAAGAAAATGAGTATCAGCCTCTGACTATAGAAAATTATGCAGAGGTATCCTTGGGTGATACGACAAACCTCATAATAACTGGCGGAAGCGGAAACTTTGTTGTTGAAGGTAACGACAAAGTGGACATTTCTACAGCTCAGAATGCCAAACAGAAAATCACTCTTATCGGCAAGGAAATAGGTACTACTCACATCTTCGTACGAGATAAAATCACGAACGAGTCATGTAGCATTGAGGTAAATGTGATTCTCCCATTTCTTACGTTGAACTTTGAAGAGGAGGAAGGAAACCACCTCAATATAAGGTCAAATAGCTTATTCGTATTGGTTGCAAGTGAGGATAGCATATGTTACGCTTTTAGCTATAATGACATGCAGTTTAAATATAATGACATACCAATTATGAAAGGAACATACCATATATCTCAAAATGGAACCATGTTATCTTTCGACTTAAAAGGAGAAAATAGTACCTTCGAACATACCTTTAAGTTAAAAAACGATAATGTTGCATACCTTCTGTCAAACATGTCAAGCATAAACATGCTACCGCAAACCTATTTAACGGCAAGTTTTACAGACATAGAAACGGGCATTGACTTTCCGCATGTGTTCATAGGAAATAAAGTCCACAAGACTTTACCAAAAAGAGAGTAGAAGGTCGTATGATAGAACTTCTTTCTCGATAGCATTGTTTATGTCTGAAAAAAATTGCTACATAAGCAACATAATTGAATTAAATTCAGAAAATACGTATTTTTATTCGTTTGCTTTTCTCTCCTTATGAATATCCACTATAAGACTCAGCCGTCGTCGCAGAAAGACAGTCCTCGTACCTCAGACTAACTTCCTCCGACTATGGCACGGCAAGAAAAATCCTTGGCGGTATGCCTTGAAATACTTCAAGACTATACTGCCAAGGACTTTTCTTTGTTTGCCGTGCTGACAACGGCTGACTTTTATAGCCACAACTCGCAGTTCCATTTTTATCGCACAATCCAAACGACATGAAACAGTGGCACGCCACCCTTTCATGTCTCAGTAGTACGGCATGAGGAAAAGTGCTTCTTTTTGTCGGTTGCAGGCTAACCGATCAAAAGAAACACCATTCCTTGATTTGCCGTACCATTTTGTTTGCATACTCCACCGCAAGAAAGAAGTCATTGATGTAAACCTCAACGACCACTTTCATGCTTGGCTGCACAGCCTTGGAGAAAACCCGATGCAAGAAGCATGGACAAGCCATACTCTTCTTTCACCGGAATTTCTCTGAAGGCTGTGCCATTCTTGTGTGCGATTTCCATTTTCCTAAAAACATTTGCAAGACAGTAATTGTATCCATTTCTCAGAAATGAGTATGCGATAATCGTGCAGTCCAAAAACTTCCGTGAAGTTTCTATTTTCATTTGCCGCTCTGTTTTTCTTTCCTCCACATGGTCTTTCCTTTTGGCATCAACCGTTATCGTGCAGGTGCAAAGGTATGGCAGCGGGCTTTGGAAATAAAAGGTCGAGCCTTCGGTTTTCGAAAAAATCTCCACACCGTTGGGTAGTATTTTTCCGAAAAACCTTGTATTTCCAGCCTCGCCGCCCTTGAAAGGCACCTGAAACGAAACGACCGATGCGACAGGAAGACGCAAAAAAAAATGTCGGAAAAGGGAGCGACAAAAAGGTGAAGAAACGAGAACTTCCCTTCAGTTCCTGGAACCGCAAATAAATTTAATTCAAGGCTATATGACAACAAACATCAACATAACACAGACTTGGTGGAGATTACTCTCCGCAGTCGGCTCAACCCTCATCACTTTGGTGGCTTGGTTGGGATATATGGCTCTCTGCATGGTCGGTGAAGTCATATTGGGAATTGTGAAGTTCATCTTCGGCATCATCATTTCCATTCTTTCTATGGTGGTACTGATTGGAACATTCATTTGGTTATTGACACTTTAAGCATACAAGAATATGGGAACAAAAAGACATTCAAAGACTGCATCACAGCAGTGCAGATATTATGAGGTGGACAATATCTTTGAGTATATGGTGGACACATACATCAATGGTAACATCACATCATTCAAGGACATCTACCGAGAGTTGAACAAGGGCGCAAGACGTGATTTTGTGGACTTCATCTTCAACGAGGTGAACCCTAAATACACGATTGAGCTAATCAAGCAAACCATTTAATGAGCAAGCGATATGAACAGAAGCATTGAAGCAATACCTACATGGGCACTCTGCTACATCATCAACGGCGATGCAAGCGGACTGACTGACGAGGAAATCCGTATGGTGGACGAAGCCATACGCAAGAACAATATAGAGATAGTAAGTCCAAGATACAACGAGGACATGTGCACAGAACCTTACTTCAGCCATTATCCGTTCTTCGGACTGCCTACAGAAGTTGAGGACTGCGACATCATCTATCACGAGTAACGAACCATTTAACAACATCAGATATGAACACTACAGAATATTTCAAGAGAACCATACAAGCCTATTTGGAGGAGCGTGCAATGGAGGACGAACTCTTTGCAGCCAAGTATGACAACCCCGACAAGAACATAGACGATTGCGTCACCTATATCCTTAATTGGGTACAGAAGAGCGGTTGCAACGGCTTTTGCGATGACGAGATATATGGGCAAGCCATCCACTACTACGAGGAGAAGGACATCGAGGTAGGAAAACCATTGAACTGCCAAGTGTCTGTTAACCACCACATCGAACTCACAGAGGAGGAGAAGGCACAAGCAAGAGAGGAAGCCATCCGCCAATATCAGCAAGAGCAGATGAACAAGATGCGTAACCGAGATACCGCCAAGCGCACCTCACAGAGAACAGACAACGAAGTACATCAACCATCATTATTCGACACGTTATGAAACCAAGAACGAAATATCAGAAACAAGTCGTAACCTCAAACAAGGGGTTACGACCTATCAAGGGAGCGCAAATGCAATGGGCATTCCGTGAATGTCTTGACCACTATGCCTTTCAGTTGAAGCACGGACAGACCACTTGCATGGACTGCGGACACACTTGGACTACGGACGAGGATGCGGACAAATGTGTCTGCCCGAAGTGTAAGGCAAAGTTGGAAGTGCAGCGCACCAAGCGACAGAAGGCAATGTCTTCTACCTATTTCAGCGTACTCACTGAGCGTAAGGGACTGCAACTTATGCGAGCATATCAGATGAAAGCATACTACCGCAAGGGACAAAAGGCAGACATTTATTGTTGGGAGGTGGCACGCTATTGGATGAACGAGAAAGGCAAGGTGGAGGTTATGGCACGCAAGCGCACAATGGGTATCTATATGGACACGTTCTGCTACGACTCCGACATTGAACTGCGCAAGGACAACACCACCTATCAGCATATTGCTTCATTTCCGGTCTGCCCCGATATGAAAGTCATTCCTCAGATATGGCGCAACGGCTTTGACGGAGCGTTTCACGGCATCGAACCGCTTACATTGTTCAAGGCAATGCTGACAGACCACCGCATCGAAACGATGATGAAACAATGTCGTTACGGACACGTCCGCCACTTCATAGACCACCCACGGCACTTGGAAACTTGTTGGAATGCCTACAAGATAGCCAACCGCAACCATTACCTTATTACAGACATCGGCAAATGGGCGGACTACATCTATATGTTGGTAGAAATGGGCAAAGACATCAGAAGTCCACATTACATTTGCCCCGACAACCTTGAAGCCGAGCACGACAGAATATCCGAGAAAATCAGAGCCAAGAAAGAAAAGGAGCGTACCGAGGAGGAGATACGCAAGGCATTGAAGAACGAGGACAAGTTCAAGGAAATGAAGAGCCGTTTCTTCGGTTTGATGTTCACGGACGGCAATATCGTGGTGAGAATGCTTGAAAGCGTCAGGGAGCACGTTCTTGAGGGCAAGGCGATGCACCATTGCGTAGGCAGCGGTACAAACTACTCACTCAATCCCGACTGCATCATCTTCTCAGCAAGAATAGCCGAACAAAGGGTTGAAACAGTGGAGTTTTCTCTCGAACAGATGAAAGTCGTACAATGCCACGGACTACAGAACAAGGACACCGAGCACCATGCCGACATCATCAACTTGGTGAACAGCAATGCAAGACTTATAGAGCAACGAATGGTTGCAACAACATAAAATCCATATCGGCGGAGCGATGAAAATTCGTTCCGCCACTTTCTTTCATGAGCCGAGGAGCGGAAAAGAAAGTGGCAAAGAAACCGTCTTGCCCTTATCTGCGATGCTTGCAAAAAAACAAAGGACAGCCCCCAATCAAAAGGACTGTCCTATTTTATAAAACCTTATACTATGGAGTAAACAAGAGCAGATACTCCATTTTTCTTCTTCGCTCGATGGAAGGCACTATCTTTCCGTTCCACCTTTTGAAGTCCACATAATCACGATAGATGTTTCTGTTGTCACTTCGCATCTTGGCATACATCCGGCTTTTCATCACCTTTCCACACCCCACATTGTAGGCAAGTGCAGCCAAGAGCAGCGAGTCACGACCGAAACCACGGAACATGGCGCAGAGCTTTCTGAGGTCAGAGCGCAGCAAGGCATCGGCTTGCCGCTCCGTCATTCTTGGAGAAAACTTCTCTCCAGGCAACAGCTTGTGTCCATATCCGACATAAGGATGGTGCTTCGGTCCATGCAGACCCTCGTACTTCTTGATGCAGGCGACAGCCAACTCAAAACGTGACACATGACGAACTCGTTTTATCGCCCCTTGCGTCTGGGCAGACAAGCTGCCCGACACAAGAAGCAAGGCTAACAATATCATCAACCTCATACGCTACCGAGTTTGTTGGCACTTCTCGCAAACTCTTCCTCCTCATCAGTATCGTTGAAACTGAACTCCATTTCGTATGACTTGCCGAAGTTGTCCTCCACCACCACGGTCAGCGTCTGTGTCTCCGTACTTGCCGAGGTATAGTAAAGACGGAACTTCTCGTTCTCCAACAGATAGCGGTCGTTTGGCTGGAACACCGTTCCGTTCTCCATTCTCAGCGAACCTTTTCCGTCATGCTGAAAATAGCGGACGGTGTAGATGGTGCCGTCAAACTTTCCCTCCGCCTTCAACTCGCAGCGGATTTCAACAGTCTGTCCACGCACAATGTCCTTTGGTACAGGCATCGTCTCCACCTTGAACGGATACGACTGCTGAATGTCCAGCTCATCGCTGCACGATGAAAGGATTACCGACAAGGCACACACGAAAAGGAATGCCAACACGCTCACTGATTTCTTGATTTTATTGTTCTTCTTCATTGTCTTGTTGCTTTTTGAATGATTGTTACTTTCTTGTCTTATGGCTCATCTGGTACTCGTTCAAGTCCTTGTAGCCAGTGTATAGATGCGAATGGTCTATGACCTTATCTCCATATCGCTTTTGCAGTTCGACACAGGCATTCTCGCCTGCCTCGTCATTGTCCAAGTGACAGTACACTTGTGCATAGCCATCTAAAAGATGATGCACCTTTTGCATATTAGCCACAGAGTTGAGGACAATATGATCCTCACCACGACCTATGCCGAGAATTACGGCAGAGAGGAAATCCATAAAACCCTCGTACAGATGGCAGACGTTGCTGTTCCTGCCAATGAGAGTGATGTCCTTTGGCGACACGCAACCTTTGAAGAAGCGGTTGCGTATCTCGTAGCCACCGCTGTTGTTCTTGAAACCGACAGCAAAGAACTGTTTGCCATTATATCGGTATTCCACCTGACAGCAGAAACGGCTCGCCACGTCAGCCGATATGCCACGCTCACGCAAGTACTGCCTAAGAGCAGGATGACTCAAAGGCTTTTCCACAATATCACTAAAGGGATTGCCTTTTACCTTCACAGCCTTTTCCGCTATCCTTTGATAATGCGGAAACGATGTCGGGAAACTGCCACCAAGCGTTTCAGATATGAACTTGGCTTGTGCCACAAACTCATTGCTGTTGATGAACTCCCCTGCGAGGTTGAAGATGTCACCACCTCTGGCGATGCCATAATCATACCAGACATTCTTGTCCGTTGATACCCGAAGCGAAGGATTGCGGTCATTGCGGTATGGCGCATGATACCAAAGTCCCGAAGCCTTGTGCTTGACAGGCTCAATGCCGAGAATATAGAGAAAGTCCACGATAGGCACTTGTTTGATTTCATTGATGTCCATAGGCTCACTGTTTTAGTTGATGATGAACTTCATGCCAATACCAAACTGCGTGTGGAAATGTCCCGTACTGTTGCCCCAAACAAGCCTTTCCTTAACGGAAGCGGTCAAAGCTATTGCATCCGACAGGTATATTTCCGTTTCCAATGCCACGGCACCACCATATATAAGTGCTCCCTTGTTCTGCAAGGTCGCTCCGTCCGACATGGTTCTCTTGTCCCAGTTTACGGACTCATAGCCAGCCAGTGCCGTACCTCCGATATAGAACAGCACCGTCTTACTGTTGTCGGAAAGGAAGTTGTAGGAATAACCGAACTCGCCCGTCATTTGTGCTATTGGAACGGAAGTTTCACGGTAAGGCTGATGTACTTGCAGATATTCCGCCCCATACGTCCACTTGTCACCACCCTTGGTATAGCTCGAAAGTCCGAGACCTGCATAATAGCCAGCCTTGCAGGACTTCTTGCCGTTATATACTCCGTCAGCCATGCCGACCTTCACCTCGATGCCTTTCATCTGAGGAAGGCATCGTTGGGCGAATGCCTGCCCTGCGGTGAGGGCAAGCATCGCCATGATTGCAATGTTTCTTCTTTTCATCCGTTACTTCACGCTAAGTTCGTTGATTGTCAAAGCTCGCACCAAGTCGCTGTTCTCCACGACAAACGACTGATGGCGACCGCCTTCCTTCTCGTTCATCTCCACGACAAGCTCCTTGTCGTCTGGAATGGTAAATTTCGGCAAGCAGAACACCGTCTGCTCCGTTTTCTTGCCAGCCACACGCACCACATAGTTGTAGGCACGGACAGGAAGAAGCACCTGCTCCTGAATGGCGGTTCGTTTCGCCACCTTCTTGTCCACCACCTTGAACGTGATATAGTCCACGTCAAACGGCACGTTGCTCTGGTTCTTGATTTCTGTGTGGAAATACAGCAAGTCGCTGTGTACATAGATGCCCTTCAAAAGGTACTGGATTCCGAAACGCTTGCTGCCGATGTGCTTCACCTTGCGCTTGTTCTCCTTATGGATTGACTTCATGATGAGGTGTACCAGCATGGGACTTTCCTTGCCCAATTCCCTGAGATAAATCTCCTGCGCATTGTTCGGACGGTTCACCGCCTCACCGTCATGGATGAAGTCCGCCATCTCGATATTGAGCATGAGCGGTTCCTTGGCATACTTCACATTGAAGGTGTAGAATGAGCCATCCTCCGTGATGACGCTCATATTGGTCTCTTTCTTGAAGTTCTTCACGGCTGCTTTTACACGGATAACATTCTCCGCACCGTCCGCCTTGCCAGCTATCAAATCCTCTGATCCCAAGTCAACGTACTTGACAGAGGCAGGAAAGAGAATATGAACCGTCTTGTCATAAGTCACTTCCAAACCATGAGGTGGAATCATGCGGTCGAAGGTCAGCTTCTTGGTCAAGCCGTGATAGAGGTTGCTGTTCTCTTCCTTCTGCGGATACACCTCCTTGGTCAAGGTCAGTTTCTCTTCCTGGTCGGAAGAAACATTGCTTACTTGCTCAGTCTTTACAGACTTCTGCACTTTTTTCTTGCCTGTCTTCTGCGCTGATGCAGTGCAGGCTACGCCCAGCATAAGGGCGAACATGATTGTTGTCTTCTTCATTTTAGTTTGCTTTTAATTAAACTTTTGGATTAAGTGGTATAAATGTTGTTGTCTTTCGGCTAATCTTCCTCTTGGTAGAGCATGACCCTGTAGCCAGCCTTCAGGTGTATCTTGACGGTACGCACCTTCTTGGAGATATACTGCGACACGCCTTGTATGACACCTTTTCCCAAGTCGGAGGCAAGTTGTGCCCCGGCATTGGAGGATATGTTGATGCTGCTGTTCAGCGAGCTTCCCATGTTGGCACCGACTTCCTTGGCTGCGTCAACCTCCATCGACTTCGGGATGAAGATGCCCTCCTGACCGTCATTGTCATAGACGGCAAGCTCAATCGGGATAATCATGCCGTTGTGCTCAATGGACTTCAAGGCTATGGAAAGCCTTTCGCCTTGCAATCGTGCCACTCCGACAATGACAGAATTTCGTGGTATCTCCCTATTGCCGACACGCATAGATTCCAACAATCTCAACCTTACTGCCTGTCCGTCCGTTATGGTCTGGTTGCCGTGGATGCAGGCAGAAATCGTGTTTTTGTCGGAAATACCACCTCTTCCGATGGCGGTATTGAATCTTACCGAAGCCTTTTCCGAGTAAGAGGCGACAAACTCCCCGTTACTCATGGGGCGGTTCAAGGACGAGACTACACGCCTTTGCACTTGCCTTACAGGTGTAATCTTGACTTTCTTGTCCTTGGTGACAGTTTCCTTGTTTTCCTCTGTTGCAGTTTCTGCTGATGAAGGACTTGCCGCATTGGCATTTCCACCAGGCATGTACTTTGCCGCAAGTTGGTAGGACTTCTCCATAAGGGCGACTTGCTCGTCCATATTGGAACGCTTGTTTTCCTGTTGCATCATGCTTGCCTCCAGCTCGTCAAGACGTTTTCTCAACTCAGCATCTTCGCTGCTTCCCCCTTGATGTGGCTGTTCATAGAAACCGCCCAAGGTCGTGTTCAAGATTTGGTATGCCTCGGCAGACGAGCGGATGGCATCCGCCTCCTGTCTTTCCGCTTTTGTTGGCTGCTGCCCAGATTGCATCAGGTCAAAGTCCTTTTCTTGCCGTGTAGCAGTCGAATCAATGCCTGGCATGTAGTCACCAAGAGTGTTCATTGCTCTGCTTTTTTCCTTTTGCTTGTTGGCAAGATCCTCCTTGGAGTATGCCTTGCGCTTGTCCGCCTCCACATCTGTCTTCTCCGCATCGGGCATTTCCATGTTGAATCCCTTGCTGTCTTTCTCACCCTCTGATGCCGACGGCTTGAAGATGAGCCATAACACCAATACGCAGACGAGACACATGCACGGTATGGCAATCATCTTGTTGCGCTTGATACGCTGTTCCTCTGTCAAAGGCTTCTTTTCCTTTGGAGCCTTATCCGGCTCCACCTTGTCATTCTTCTCCTTCTCCATGTATCAATTCATTTTGGTTGGTCACTTGCTGCCCCTTGGCGGTGGGCAACTTTACACTCTCAATATGCTCAACCTCTATATTAGAGGTCTTGCCGTTTCCGAAGTTGATGATGGCTGAACCTATCATGTAAAGGCTACAGAGGGCAAACAAGCCGAACATGACGAGCACGACTTTCAGTCTCACCCTTGGCGGAAGGGAATCCAGCCTGTCACGCAGTCTTCCCTTCATACCATTCACCTTTTCTTGGATTGTCTTAATCGGATTTTCCATTCTTGCTATTTTTATCGTTCTACTGTACTGATGTCCCTGTTCTCCACAATGGTGAAACCTTCAATGGTAAAACCATTCGGGTTATCATCGGAGCGTGTGGCGTTCACCAACCTGCATACGGTGACAAGACTTCTCTCCGTCACATTGCTCTCTCGGAGTATCACCTGCCGTGCGTAGGTCTTGGCTTGATAAGGGTAGTTATCAAAGTTACAGACCACGCTGTCAACTTGCAGCGACTGGTTGATGTTTCCCGCGATGAGTCTGTTGTAAAAACCTTTCTCCGCAAAGTCCTGGTAATAGTTGTATGCGCTCTTGTCTGCCAGCAGCAAGGCTCGTTTCACGTTGTGCTCGATGGCGCTCTTTTCGGGAGATAGCGTAAAGAACAGCTCATGAAAGCGTCTCACGTGTTCCCTTGCCTCGGCAGGTCTGTTCTGTGAGAGGTCTTGCGAGAGGGCGAGCATCAGCGACTTGCCTCCGTCAAGGACGTATATCTTCTCGCGTTGCTTCTCCGCAAATCTGAATGCGAACACCACCGAGCATATTGCAACAACAGCGCAACCGATGACGAGGACGATGCAGAACAGGCGTATCTGTCTGAACGAGGTCTCGATATTCTTCAATGACTTGAATTCCATTTTTCTTTTCGTTGTATTGTTCATGAATGACTATATTTTCTTAAATCCGCTCTTGATGAGCCTTCCGGCACGTCCTGCCACATTTCCAGCCGTTGCTCCTGCGATGCTTCCGCCCAGTGAGCCTGCCGTGTTCACGTTCCGGTTGTAGTTGCCGATGCCGCCACCTGCCTGTATGATCCATCCCGCTACGGTCGGTATGGTGAAGTAACCGATGATTCCGATGATGAGGAAAACGATGTAAACACCGTTGCTTGCCTCAATGGAAAAGTTCGGGTCGTTCTGCAATGCCTCTATGTCGTTTTGCAGCATCAGCACCTGTATCTTGGCAAGGATGGTACTGAACAAGTCCGAAACGGGTAGCCAGAGATAAATCTGTATGTACCTGCAGAACCATTGCGTCAGCGTGGACTGGAATCCGTCCCATACCGATATGGCGAAACAAAGCGGACCGAGGATGGACAGGACGATGAGGAAGAATGTCCTCAGCACGTCTATGACCAATGCGGCGGCTTGGAACAGCAGCTCCAGCAGTTCACGGAAGAAATCACGGATGCTCTTTTTCATGCTGTACATGCCACGCTCCACATACATTCCCGCCATTGTCACCACGTCGCCGGGTGACCAGCCGAGTTCGTCAAGCTGCTTGTCAAACTCCTCGTTGCTTACAAGGTATGCAGTTTCCGGATTGCGTTTCATCGCCTCATACTCCAACTTGTCTTTCTGCGCCCGGTATTCATTCATGTCGAAGGTCTGTGTCTCCAGCATGGAATGTGTACCTTGCACAATGGGACTCATCACGCTGTTGAGCGTTCCGAGTACGATGGTCGGGAAGAACATGATGGCAAGTCCGATGGCAAACGGACGGAGCAACTGAAATACGTCTATCGGCTCTGCTCTTGACAGTGACTGCCAAACTCTCAGGGCGACATAGAACAGCGCCCCAAGTCCTGCAAGTCCCTTGGCAATGTCCGTCATGTCGGAACACAGCGGCATCATCTCGTCATACAGGGAACGCAGTATCTGGTGAAGATTCTCGAAATCCATAGGCTACCAGTATTTCTCGTTTGACTTGCCGTAGAGTCCCATGATGCGGTCGAGGTCGTTTTTCTTCTTGGCACGCAGATAACTCACGGAAATGTTCTTGTTGGTGTAGTAGCTCACGAGATTGCGGTAACGCTTCATCTTCGAGTAGCAGCGTTCCACCACGTCCATTCGCTCCTTGTCCGTCATGGAAAGGGTCGTGATGTTCACCACGTTCTTCAGTTCTGTCAGCACATCGTTGCTTTCCTCCAGCAGTTTGGTGTAGCCAAAGCCGATGGCTGAGAGTTCCTCCACGGAAAAATTGTCATCGTGCATCATCTTCTGATAGTTGTTGATGTAGATGTCCGTGATGTCGCCCACCATGAGGATGGTCTGCTGCACCTTGCGTGCGTCCTTGACGAGGTTGTTCACCGACTTCAGCGCATCGTAGTACTTCTTGCCCTGCTCGTAAATCTTCACGGTCTCCTTGAAGTTGTTGATCATGTTCTGAGCCGTCGAAGACGTGTGGACAATGTTGTTGGACGAGTTGATGATACTCTGCGCAATGTTGGTAGGATCTATGACAGACCACTGTGCGCTTGCCTTTCCCACCATCAGCAGGAACAGGCAGATTGTCATGATTACTTTTGTTCTCATTTTTACTTTTGGATTAAGTGGATAATGAATTTCATTTGTTCTCTTGTTTGTCCTCTGCAAGCTGCCGGATGGCGGCTTCCATGTCACCACCGAGTTTCTCCGCCAATGCCCTTACCTCCAGTTTCTCACTTTCCTCAGTCGTATAGGCGAGATATTCCTGCGTAGACACCTCTGTGGCATATACTGCCGACTGTGTTCCTCCGAGTCCTATCCATACTTCCTTGTAGAGACGTGACGGGTCGTTGGACTGGTTGATGGAGAGAATCTGCGACTTCTCCTTTTCCGTCAATCCGAGCAATGACTGTATCTGCTCGAACTTGTTCATGAACTTCCTCTGGTCAAGGAGTATCTTGCAGTCTGAGTTGTTGATGATACTGTCCTTCACGATAGCGGAGGATATGATGTCCTCTACTTCCTGGGTTACCACAACCGCCTCACCGAAGAACTTTCTGACCGTCTTATAGAGATACTTGATATAGGACGCCATGTTTGCCGAAGCTATCGCTTTCCATGCTTCTTCTATCACTATCATCTTGCGGATGCCTTTCAGGCGGCGCATCTTGTTGATGAACAGCTCCATGATGATGATGGTCGTGACCGGGAACAGGATTGGATGGTCCTTGATGGAATCAATCTCGAAAACGATGAACCGCTTGTGCAGCAGGTCAAGCTCCTTGTCTGAGTTCAGCAGATAGTCATATTCGCCACCTTTGTAGTAAGGTTCCAGCACGTTGAGAAATCCGTCTATATCAAAATCTTTCTCACGGACTTTCTTTTCTTCCAGTACCTTGCGGTATTCCGTTCCCACAAACTCATAGAAGGTATTGAAGCACGGCACGATGTCGCTTTCCTCTTTCAGTTTACCGATGTAGAGCGACACGGCATTTGACAAGGCGACTTCTTCCGCTCGTGTGGCAGGCTCGTTGTCCTTCTTCCAAAGCGTCAGGAGCAATGTCTTGATGCTCTCTCGCTTCTCGATGTCAAAGACCTTATCCTCGGTGAAGAACGGATTGAATGAGATGGGACTCTCGTCCGTATAGGTATAGTAGATACCATCCTTTCCACCTGTCTTTCTGTTGATCATCTCGCAGAGTCCCTGGTAGGAGTTTCCCGTATCGACCAAAACCACATGCGTGCCTTGCTCGTAATACTGTCTGACGAGGTGGTTCATGAAGAAGGACTTCCCGCTTCCCGAGGGTCCGAGCACGAACTTGTTGCGGTTGGTTGTCACGCCTTTCCTCATCGGCAGGTCAGAGATGTCAATGTGCAACGGCTTGCCACTGATGCGGTCTGCCATCTTGATGCCGAACGGTGAGGGAGAATCCATATAGTTAGTTTCCTCCGTGAAGAGGCAGGTTGCCTGTTCGATGAAGGTATGGAAACTCTCCTCTGACGGAAAATCACCCTCGTTGCCGGGTATCGCTGCCCAGAAAAGTGTCGGACAATCCACCGTATTGTGGCGTGGCACACATTCCATGCTTGCCAACTGACTGCCTACGTCGTTGCGAAGATGCTTCAACTCTTCCATATCCTCGCCCCATGCCATAACATTGAAATGGGCACGGACAGACTGCAAGCCTTGTGAGTGAGCCTCGTTCAGATACTCGTCAATCCATTCCTTGTTGATGGCGTTCTGTCGGCTGTATCTCGACAGCGAGTGCATGTTACGGGCGGTCTTCTCGAACTTCTGCAAGGTCTCGTCACTGTTGTCTATGAATACATACTGGTTATAGATATGGTTGCAGGACAACAGCAAGCCAACTGGAGCGGCAAAGGACAGTCGGCAGTCACTTCGGTCAGTTGACAATCGCTCAAAGCGGTTGTCCGTAGATACTTCCGTTGGCAGGTCTTCCGTTTGCGAAAGCGTATGCAGGCAAAGATGCTTGTTCCCGACGCGCATACCTCGTGCAGACAATTCCATATCCTCCAAACATTGCACGTTCTCCGTGGAGAGCGAGAGGTACTTGCCTACAAGTCCGGTTGTCCGTTCCGTACCTGTGATTTCCTCATCCGTCAGTCTGCGTAAGGAGATATAGCCGGAGTCGTTGATGATTCTTGCGAACTGCTCCACTGCATCGAGAAATCTTGCGACCGTTTCCTTGTCCTTGATTTCCTTGGGGATGATATGCCCACGGCACAAGGTGGAAAAATTGCTCTGGTGTGCCATGCGCTCCTTGGAGGTCTTGGTAAGGAACAGGTAACACTGGTGATACAGGTAAGGACGCTCATTGAAGTGTCTCTCGTAGCTTCTTGACAGAAAGCTCATATCGCTATTCTGCAAGTCCGGTGAATAATTCTCTTTCACGAACCAGTCCTGCTTGTGTACGATGCTGTAGTCTGGCAGCACCTTGATAGCCTTGCACCATGCGGCATGTACCGACTCATACTCCTGCGATGTTACCGTGAAGATTTCGGGGAGCGTTACCTCGTAGGCGACCGTGATGTCGCCATCCTTGGAGATAATGCAGCCTTGCTCCACGGCAAGCAGCGGAAACTTGCTCTCAAGGGTGCTTGATTTTCTGATATTTCTCATTCTTCTTTCTTTTTATGTTTGAACATTCGGTTTGTTTTCCTTCGGTTGAGGATATAGCGTGGATGGCTCTTGGAGGCAAGGAGCTTCATCAGTCCATGCTCTCCGTACTTGTTGTTCAGGTGGAATGTTCCCCATACAAGCAATGATCCGAGCGTGAGACCCAAGCCGATGCAGACCAGTTGGTCCGCACCTGCCATATAGAGGACTACCACAAGGAAGAAGACGACAAGCAGTCCACCTGCAAAGATGAAGAGGTACTGTGCCTTCAGTCCCTTGAACTCAACCGAATGACCGATGCCCTTGTTGATTGGGTAGTCAGCCATAAGTCTTATACCTTATTATATTATAGGAAGAACGAGCGGAGGATGGTTGCGCTCACGATGAGGAAGATGCAGGCTCCGAACCAGCTTGCAGCAGTCTTGCTCGTGTCGGGGTCGCCAGATGAGAACTTGCCATACACCTTGATGCCTCCGATGAGACCTACCACGGCACCGATGGCGTAGATGAGTTTCGTTCCAGGATCGAAATAGGAGGTCACCATACTTGTTGCTTCGTTGATACCTGCAAGTCCGTTGCCTTGCGCGAATGTCTGTGATACGGCTGCGAAAATCATCGCAGCGAGAAGAATGATTCTGTTTTTCTTGTTCATAAATCGTTTTTTGTCTGTGCCTTGGGGATTGGATAGTCCCGGCTGGCGGTTGATACTTTTGTTTACTCATGCGGCATGATGCCGACTTGTGGATTCAGTGGCGAGCTGAGATTTTAGCCGTAGTCTTTCTTTTTCATTGCAGTCGTACATTAAAATTATAGTTATAGGCCATATGCCTTTATACCTTCCTCAAATGCAGTTTTAATTTCTGCATCATATACGTTGAAGTGCTCGTTGATGATGTTATCAATGTAACTTGACATGGAAACCTGTCCCTTGCCAACGACATTCACAAGCTTCATAATGCGCTCATGGGTCTCTTCTCTGATATAGATTTGTTTTCTTGGTCTTACAGTAAAGTCTGCATCTACCATGAACTTATCTACATACTGCTCGCTACGGTTTTTCTCCGTTCTATCAATTGGTTCAAACTGTCCCATCTCGAAATTCCCAAATGTTACATCCCCCTCCAAATCATTCTCTTTGTATGAAGAACTGTTTGGAAAAGCCTCATCAAGACAAGCGTCAATCTGCTTATGAATTTTCTTCTTGCACTCATCATGATTTCTCATGTAAATCTCATACAACTCCTTGTCATCTATCGAAGGAATTTGTCTTTTAACACTGTTTCTTTTTTTCATTGTAATTCTTACGTTTTAATTGTTATACAAAATCTCTAATATTGAAATCCTTGAAGTCTTCAGGAACAACAAGTTTCTTCTTTTTGATAGCCTTTGTTGCTTTTTCTGATGTTGGCTTGACAGTGGAAACGCTCGACATGTGCAATTCCATCAACGCATTCATTCTGCGTTTGATCTGCTTGGAACGTTCCGCTATCATGTTGAAAAGTTCATTGCCTTCCATTTCAATAAACACCTTGCCAGCATGAGAACATTCTTTGTTTGTGGCATTCGGCTTGCTTGCCGTTTCTACAGCCTTGTCTATCTCCTCAAAGCTATTGCCACTTGCTTGTTCAACAACAGGCTCTTCCTCTGATTCATCGTATTTCACGTCAACATCCTCAATACGTGTATCTGTGAAAACTTCATCCAATTTATTGTCAGGAATACGAGCGGACTTCACCGAAGATTGGTCTTCCTCGAATGTAACCTCATTTTCCCTTATTATTTCACCTTCATCCTCCTGTTTAATTTGCACAGGTTCGCTTGGGACTTTTTTCGGTGAGACAGTATAGATGTGTCTGACAATGAAGTCATCAGCAGGAATAGGCGGACTTTCCTTAGGTGCCACATTAGTCTTTTCTATTCTCAACTTGCTTCTAAGCCAGATGTCGGCATCAAATACCAAGACTGCTATACTCCACATAAAATACAGGAGTACAATTATCAATAACATTATTTCCATATTACCACATGATTATATCCTTGTTATTCTTCTTATACACCTCTTTGATAACTTCCCCATACTTTTGGAAATGTTCTGTCAGCACATGGTCTATATAGCCCGACAAAGACATATCCTCACGGTTAATGACAGACACGAGGCGCATGATGGTTTCATGATACTCCTTTCGGATGTATGTCATCTTGCCAGAACGAGCCGGATTCTCAGACCTGCGAATATACCTTTCTTGGTATTCATCCATGAGAGATGAAGTACCCTTGGAAGGCATTGGTTCTTTTTGTTTACTTACCTCGCTCTTTAGTGCCTCCTTCTGTATAGGTTCTTCCGTTGAAGCCCTGCTTGGTGGCATGTGTGGGCGGAATGAGTTTCTGAACTCTTCCGAGTCAATGTTTACTTTTAAATTCTTTGCCATACACATTACTTCTTGATAATGGATAATATTTCGTCAGCCAATTTCTCTATGTTGCTGCCCTTTATCAGTTGCTTGTCGGGAGGTAGAATCGTAGAGCGAAAGACAACCTTGTTACCATCCTCTGCACATTCCTTTCTGAAACGCTTACTGTCTGGGATGTAGGTGTTCAACACAGACAATCCCAATCCGTCCATCACACAACCAGCTTTCTCGTAGAGGTTTGTTTTCTCTCTTGCATCAACCATGTTCCAAAGCATATTCAGTTCCTTGATATTTGTCTTGCCGACGCTGATGAACATATCGTTCAACTGGCTGGCGAACATGATGGAACTTCTCAACACAACATTATCTGCTGTTATCGGGCAAAAGATGTAGTCCATCGTGGCAATGGTCTCTATGACACCGAGGTTGTCAATCGTTCCTGCGAGGTCAAAGAAGATGAAGTCTGGCGGTGTGTCCATTTCCAAGAAAGGCTTTACTGTTTCCACAGCCTCGTCGGGACGACTCTCCACGATTGGATAGGCAGGCTTGCCTGTTCTTCTCATCATCTCATGCGTCTGTCTCAACAGATACTCATTACTCTCGATGTTCTGCATGTCACGCTCTCTCATGTCCTTGATGCTGAACTGTGGAAAATCACAGTCAACCACCACGACATCGTAACCTCTAACATAATAAAGGTAACTTGCCATCAACACCGTTAGTGTTGTCTTGCCAGCCCCTCCCTTTTGGGTGGAGAAGGCGATGAATGTTGGTTCTTTCTTCATGTTTGTCTTTTTATGAGTTATACATCTTGTTTGTTATAATGCGGTATTGCATTTTTATTTGTGATACATCCTACATGCTATGGTGCAAATCTATGAGCCATGAGGCTTGCAAGTGATATTATATGTTATGCAACTTTCGTATCAGTTATACTGTTTTTATGCTTGCTATATGGCTTTTATATATGTCATGCTTCATAACTGTTCTATAGCCAGTCTGTATGTCATGCCACATTTGTGCATACTTATATTACATTTTACATATCAAGCATTTTGCATGTCAAACGTTTTATCATATTACATGTAATACGTTTTATATGACTGCATTGGAGCATCTGAATATGCCGTCTGTTTTGCATCATTTAAGACACGTATGTCTGTCATTCACGCTGCAAAGTAACAACGAAAAATCCGAAAAACAATGGTTTTCAAATCCTGTGGCAGCATGTTGCCGATAGTTGCAGTGGTTGTCTGGGGTGCATCTGTTTCAAGGGTGCTATTTTAGCCGTAATTTTGCACCCGAAAGGCAAAGCGATGGATGGCGCATCCATATCGTTCCGAGAGGAACAAGGCTTGATGTTCCGCAAAGGACTGGATTTCCCGAACAGCTTCCATTCGGGATAGGGACAGCTTTTTACGAAGGCTAACTTCAATCCACCCTAAGCGGATTTTTATGTCCTCAAAGACATAGCAAGGTATGTTTTGAGTTACTCAAAACCTTTGGAGTTACTCTCCAAAGACCTTGCCCTGCTGGGTTGGTAGCCTCTCCGAAGTCGGGCTCCCCATGTTCCAATCTGACGATAGTTTGTGCAATTCCATTATTGCCGCATGTACCACTTAATCCATTTTAATATGAACACAGAAAGAAAACGAGGGGGACGAATCCCCAAGCAGAACCCGAAGTCGCACCATGTGATGCTTCGGTTCGACGATGACGAGTGGATGAAATTCCTCGTCATGTATGAGCAGACTGATGTGAAGGCAAAGGCTGTCTTTGCCAAGGCACGCATCTTCGGCGAACCGTTCAAGGTGTTGCGTGAGGATAAGACACTGGTGGAATACTACACCAAGCTTTCTTCTTTTCACTCGCAGTACCGAATGATTGGCAACAACTACAACCAGGTTGTCAAGGAACTCCGTTGTCATTTCTCAGAGAAAAAGGCGATGGCTTTGCTCTATAAGCTGGAGAGCTGCACCAGGGAACTGGTCTCTCTTACCCGTGAGATTATTGAACTAACCCGTAAGTTTGAGGAAAGATGGTCGCAAAGATAAGTTTCGGAAGTTCATTGTATGGCGCACTGGCATACAATGGTGAGAAGATTAACAAGGAAGAGGGAAAGCTCTTGGCAACGAATAAGATCTTCGATGATTGTTCGGGAAAGACGAGCATCGCCAATGCTTTGCGTGATTTCCAGCGATACCTTTCTCCGCACATCAGAACAGAGAAGCCTGTCGTGCATATATCCTTGAATCCGCATCCCGACGATGTGCTGACGGATATGGACATGGAGAATATTGCCCGTGAATACTTGGAGCGCATGGGATATGGCAACCAGCCATACATGGTTTACAAGCATGAGGACATCGACCGTCATCACATGCACATCGTGACCATCCGGGTGGATGAAAACGGCAAGTGTTTGGATAGCCGATACAACTACCATAGGAGCAAGGCTATCACCCATGACTTGGAGGAGAAGTACAATCTCCACAAGGCGGACCGCAAGCAACGCCAGGCAGACAATCCACTTCGTAAGGTGGATGTAAGCCAAGGCAATGTGAAGAAGCAGGTTGCCAACACAGTAAAATCTCTCTGCGCTACCTACAGGTTCCAGTCCTTGGGCGAGTACCGTGCACTTCTCTCCTTATATAATATATCCTTGGAGGAAGTCAGAGGCGAAGTTGGCGGTCGTGAGTATCATGGTTTTGTCTATTCTGCCACGGACGGACAGGGCAACAAATTTGGAAATCCTTTCAAGGCTTCCAAGATTGACAAATCTGTCGGTGTGGAGGCAATAGAAAAACGGTTCGCTTATTCTGCCAAGAAGTTCAAGGAGGAAAAGAAACTCTCCGAGATGACCCGTCATAGCGTGGAAGCGGTCTTGAAGCAGACGTACCATAAGGATAAGTTCATAGAACTGCTGAAAGCAAAGGGCATTGATGTTGTTTTCCGCCATACAGCTGACGGCCGTATCTACGGAGCAACATTCATTGACCACCGCACCCAAAGCGTGTTCAATGGTTCAAGGCTTGGAACGAATCTTTCTGCCAATGCCCTGCAGGAGCACTTCACCTTGCCTTACGAGAACGAGCAGCCAATACCGCTTACCATTCCGAAGGAAGAAGACTCTGGGTTGGAGCAGGAACTTCAAGGTTCTGGCTTGTTCGATGAGTACGGCAGCGGTCTTGGACTTATGGCAGGGAATGGTTCTTCTAACGAGGCACAGGAAGCAGCATTCGATAGAGAGTTACGCAGAAAGAAAAAGAAGCGAAAAGGGAGAAACCTTTAATCATATTATCAAGGTATAACTTCAAAACAGAAAAACAATGGCACAAGAAGACGATTTAAGAGCATTGGGGAAAATCATGGATTTTCTCCGTGCCGTGAGTATCATACTCGCAATTATGAATGTGTATTGGTATTGCTACGAGGCTATGCACATGTGGGGAGTGACAATTGGGGTGGTTGACAGAATCCTGATCAACTTCAACCGTACATGTGGTTTGTTTCATTCCATTCTCTATACCAAGATGTTTTCGCTTCTGCTCCTGGCACTCTCATGTCTGGGAACCAAGGGCGTAAAAGCAGAAAAGATGAGTTGGAACAGGATTTGGACGGTTCTTGCCGTTGGCTCCTGTCTGTTCTTCCTCAACTGGTGGTTATTATTGTTGCCTATATCTCATTTGGGCAATGCCACGCTGTACATTTTTACAATGACAGCGGGTTATATCTGCCTGTTGATGGGAGGACTCTGGATGAGCCGTCTCTTGAAGCACAATCTCATGGAGGATGTCTTCAATAATGAGAACGAGAGTTTCATGCAGGAGACCAAACTCATGGAGAACGAGTATTCCGTCAATCTGCCAACACGCTTCTACTACAAGAAGAAATGGCAGAGAGGATGGATCAACGTGGTCAATCCGTTCCGTGCCACCATCGTGTTAGGTACACCGGGTAGTGGTAAGTCTTTTGCTGTAGTCAATAATTACATCAAACAGCAGATAGAGAAAGGTTATTCGATGTATATCTATGATTTCAAGTTTCCCGACCTTTCGACGATTGCCTACAACCACATGATGAACCATCAGAATGGATATAAGGTCAAGCCCCAGTTCTATGTCATCAACTTTGACGATCCTCGCAGAAGTCATCGCTGCAATCCCATTCACCCGGATTTCATGAGTGACATCTCCGATGCTTATGAGAGTGCATACACCATCATGCTTAATCTTAACAAGACGTGGGTCCAGAAGCAGGGCGACTTCTTCGTGGAGAGTCCGATTATCCTCTTTGCAGCTATCATCTGGTACTTACGCATCTACAAGAACGGAAAGTATTGCACCTTTCCCCATGCCATCGAATTGCTCAATCGCAGATACGAGGATGTCTTTCCGATACTGACGAGCTATCCCGAACTGGAGAACTACCTATCTCCGTTCATGGATGCCTGGCAAGGTGGGGCGATGGAGCAGTTGGCGGGTCAGATTGCAAGCGCAAAGATTCCGTTGTCACGAATGATTTCACCACAACTCTACTGGGTGATGTCCGCAAGCGAGTTTACACTCGACATCAACAATCCCGAAGAACCGAAGATTCTATGTGTCGGCAACAACCCCGACCGTCAGAATATTTATGGTGCGGCACTTGGTTTGTACAACAGCCGCATCGTGAAACTCATCAACAAGAAGGGACAGCTCAAATCATCCGTTATCATTGACGAGTTGCCTACCATCTATTTCAAAGGCTTGGATAACCTGATTGCAACAGCACGAAGCAACAAAGTTGCCGTCTGCTTGGGCTTCCAGGACTTCTCGCAGTTGGTTCGCGATTATGGAGACAAGGAGGCTAAGGTGGTTATCAATACGGTAGGTAACATCTTCAGCGGACAGGTCGTTGGCGAGACCGCCAAGACTTTATCCGAGCGTTTCGGCAAGGTGCTCCAAAAGCGCCAGTCCATTTCCATCAACCGACAGGATGTCTCTACATCTATCAATACCCAGATGGACAGTCTCATTCCGCCAAGCAAGATTAGTGGTCTTACCCAAGGTATGTTTGTCGGCTCTGTTTCCGACAACTTCACCGAGCGCATAGAGCAGAAGATCTTCCATGCCGAGATTGTCGTTGACACCGACAAAGTAAAGCGAGAGGAAAGCCATTATCAGCCTATCCCTATCATTAACGATTTCAAGGATACCAATGGCAACGACTGCATGAAGCAAGCTATTCAGGACAACTACAATCAGATAAAGGAGGACGTCAAGCAGATTGTCAAGGATGAACTGGATCGCATCGCTGCTGACGAGAATTTGAAGCACTTGATACAGAAATAGAAACGACAAAGGCAGTGGAACAAATCACCACTGCCTTTGTCGTCTTTCTATTTTAATAATGCCTTGCCTTTTTCTGTAAGCATATATTTTTGTCCCGGATGCTTTGGATTTTTAGGGTATTTCATTGAAATTAGACCTTCTTCCAAAGCAGGGGTAAGGTAAGTTTTCAAGAAATTAACCCTATCCTTCAATTTTAAGAGAGACATGATTTCTTTTACTGAATATTCATTGGTATTTACAACAGAAATCAACTCCTGAACAAATTTTGTAGCTTGTTGGGTAGCTTGTTGGGTAGCTTGTTGGGTAGCTTGTTGGGTGTTTACCACACTGCTCCTATTATACTTAAATACGACCCACACAAAATTGCCATCAGTATTGAATTCTGGAGCAGGCAAGCCTACACGTTTGCATTCATCGACCATTGTACCTATTCCACGTCCCCAACTCTCCAATATCTTGCTCTTATAGAGTACGTTGGCGATAATTGGATTCTGTGGTTTGGAGTCATGTTCCTGCATAAGACGTTCTATAGGCAAGTCGGCAGGAAAAGTTCCCGTATTTCGTATTTCAACACGGTCATCGTAGATAGCGATGCTTACAGAGCTACCCGGTTGATGATACGAGCGATGGCAAAGTGAGTTGATGCAGCTCTCTCTTAAAGCCTTGTACGGAATGCTCAACTCTTCCTCACGATAAAGACCGTTTATCTTACCAGACAGTGAGAGATGCTTAAAGAAAAATGCCATTGAGGCATCAAGCAATTCGTAAATGTTACCTTCCGCACGTTGGTTGTCTATAAACTCTTCTTTTGTTGTTCCTTTGAAACGAGCCATACGCACAAGACATTGTGGGTATCCATACAAATCCTTGCCAAACAACACGGCGGCTGCATTGTTCAGTTTACCATCATGGAACAAGCCGAATTTTTTCAAGATTACAGGTATCTCCTCGCGAATAGTTGTTTCAGGAAGTCTTCCGTTTCGTATTCCCTCACGGACAGCACCGAGAATGGCATTCTCATCCAAGTCACTTATCTCCAAATCAGAGTTAATCATTGCCTCCCACCCATATTTGCCGCCTCTTTCCATTAAGAGATGGTTATACCGTTCCTGTGGCATAAAGGTTGTGGTACTTTCAATGCGCATATAAGCCCTTCCCTTATAAGTGAAAGGACGCATGAATCGTTGACATTCCGCATGAATGGCTATCACATATTTGTCAGTCTCAAGAATAGGAACATACGAGATTTCCAACTCTACAAAAGGCTCAATTCTATTGACCGCCTCAGCAATAGAGCGTTTAGTATTGTCAGATACCTCTTGACCTATAATCTTACCATTATCCTTTACACCATAAAGAATAGTACCACCTTCACAGTTGAGAAACGCACATAGAGTCTCCATCGAACGGTCTAATTGACCTGTCGATTCCTTAAACTCCAAATTGTTGCTTTCCTTTAAGGAAGCAAGTTTTTCTATATCTTGATAATTCATACTTGTTGCAATTTTTTACGAACCCATGCTGGAGCCAGCAAAATGTCTTTTTGAAAATCTCCCGTTGGGACATTTTTCAAATGACCTTTGATGATGTTCATCTGTAGTTCTGTTATATTTTCATCACCGATTTCACGGAGAGCCATTACTATCAACAACATAAGCTTTGACCGATAAGCAAATGTTCTCATCTCAGATGTATGCTTGAAAAGGATTCCGTTACCTTTGCCTACAGAAACCTTGCGAGAAGACCCATCTGTAAAGAACACCACATTTGCCGGTACTTGTTTTGACAGTCCTAATACATTCAACACATACGCACCTGTCGGAACAATTCTAACTTTATCACGTTTAGCAATGCCATTGGCAATGTCTTCAATGGATGGCGGTACAACTCCGCTTCCCCATTTTGTGTCAATCTTTGGATAGCAATAGATGCCTTGTGCCACTCTTATTATGTCTCCATCTTTGCACAAACGCACCAAGGCTGACCTTATTGCATCGGATGATGCCATTTGAGCGAATGAATCGGGAAAGAACAATGTTCCCCGTTTGGAAGACGTTATTTTCCTTTTTATCTCGTTATAAGCGCTATTCGTTGCCATTCCTCTTTATTTTGCCACAAAACTACAATATTTTTGTGGCAACACCAAAAGTTTTTAATCTTTTTCAGAAATAACATAAGAAACACCTCGATTATCGTCTCATTCTTTCCAATTCATCATCCTTTCGCATCTTGTCGTTCAACTTCTCCTGCATTCTGTCAAGGAAGTAAGTACGGCTATGGTTCTTGCGTCTTCTGATGTCGGTGTAGAAACGATAGCAGTCCTTGGCTTTGATGCCGAAGAACTGGTACATGGCTTGCGCCAAGTCCTTGAACTTCACATCGCCATCGTTCACGCTTCCCATAACGCAGATGCCATATACCATTTCTACAAGGTCAACGGCATTGCCAGTCCATTTCACTAATGGTTTTGATTCTGATGATACTGGTGGGGAGACTTCTGGAGTGGATGTGGTCACATGAAGATGATATGTTGCTGCCACATGCTCTTGCATCCTTCGGACAAATGCAATTGCTTTGCGCACATACAAGCCTACGGTTCCCAAACAATCCTTTATATGGGGCATTGACAGATGAAAGTCAAGCTCGGTCTCTGCGTATGACAGTGCAAAGACCGCTTGCTTCACGTTAGTGCTGCATAAATCAACCACAACCTTGATAAACTCACGATATGAGTTCTCCAAAGTGTTACCACCTTTGTTCTTATGACCTGCATTCAGCAAGTTGAAAAAATCAGTCTCTATCAATATGTTGTATTCCATGTTTCTGTCTCTTTTATGGGTTTGTACTAATTTGATGTTTCTGTGCGCACATCATTTATTAGTCCAATACCTATGCCATTCCAAGCCAATCTAAACAATAGAATGACGATATTGTCTGATAATCAGCAACTTTATCAAGAGAATAAGATTTTCACGAGGAAATTGCAAGCAGAAATAGTGTAAGGAAAACCGGACACTCGTCCAATCTTCCTTACACGGTTCTTATACCGTTACAACTTATTAGTAGGAATACCATACTCTTTCATACGGGCATAGAATGTAGTATGGCTCATTTCCAACATTTTTGCCGCATCACGCTTGATGCCATTGCATTGCTTCAAAGCCCACAAGATACGCTCTCGATTGATCTTGCGTTCTTGTTCATCAAAGTCCAAAGCCTCTTCTGTCAATGCCGATTGTGACAACTGCAAGTCCTCGACATCTATTATCTCATTCTCGCATAACAGCATAGCTCGCATGATACATGATTTCAACTCACGCACATTGCCTGGCCATGTATGGCTTACAAGTGCCCTTTGCGCTTCCTTACTGATGCATTTTATTTCTTTGTCCGTATGCCTATCATATAGTTTCAGGAAGAAGTTAGCTAATGGCATAATATCTTCCTTGCAATCCCGCAACCGTGGAATCTCAATAACCGCTTCGTGAAGTCGATAATACAGGTCGCTTCTGAATCGTCCTTCCCGAACTGCGTCTTGCAGGTTTTCGTTGGTGGCGGCAATAATGCGCACGTCAGCCACTTTATCTTTTGTAGCTCCCAATGGTCGGTAGCTCTTGGATTGCAACACACGCAGCAGCATCGCCTGTACGTCTTTCGGCAGGTTGCCTATCTCGTCCAAGAACAGCGTACCTCCAGCAGCCAATTCAAAGTAACCTTTTCTTGCTGCGTCCGCACTTGTGAATGCCCCTTTCTCATGTCCGAAGAGAGCGGAAACGGCAAGTTCCGCAGAAAGCGTACCGCAATCTACTACCTCAAAAGGTTTGTCGGCTCTTTTGCTTTGCAGATGTATCTTTTCCGCTATATGTTCTTTGCCAGTTCCGTTGTCGCCCAATATCATAACAGCCATGTCGCTTTTGGCAAACAATTCTGCCATTTTGTATATACGGCGAAACTTCTCACTTTTGCGGTAAACAATCTTGTTATTCAACTCGACGAGTCGTTTCTGCTTGTCTATGATTTCTTCCAAACGTTCATAAACTACATCAAGCAACAATTTCTTCGGTATATAGTCTTCCGCTCCCAACTTCATAGTCCTCACGGCACTCATGCTTTCATCGTAAGATGTCATGATGATAAATGGATTCTGGTAGCCGTTACTACGCATCCATTCCAACAGGTCGATGCCGTTATCATTCCCCAAGCGCATATCCGAAATGACAACATCCCATTCAGAGGATTCCCTCACAGCTTTCAGACCATCTCTGTAATTGTAGCATAAGATTGTTTTCCATCCCTTCGCTTCCAACTTCTTGCCCAACATATTGCAAAATGTCGGGCTGTCTTCAATGATTATTACTTTCTTCATGCTGTTACCTCCTCTATTTTCTTTTGTGCGGCTTTGATGATTGCCTCACCATGTGCGAAAACATCCTCGACCGCTTGGTTGATAACGTCGTCTGATGATGTAGAATCTTCAATCAGGTCAAAGAGATGGTTCAAAGACTCGTCAGATTGTACCATCATCCACGAGCTTCTTGCGTGGTGAATGGCATCGGACATTTTCTTGCGGTTCTCCTCTTTGGCTGCATTACGGATACTGCCCAATGTATCAGTCATTTCCTTTACGAAATTCTCCAAAGTCTCTTTTTCATTGCCGTAGGTCAGCAACATAGAGAAGTCTATTTGTTTTTCTGCTATCTTACCGTTCACACACTTTCTTGCAGTGTTTATTAAATCCTTGTCAGACATCGGCTTGAACAGGCAAGCGACAAATCCCGCATCAAGCAGTTCTTGCTCACTCACATTTGGTGCTGCTGTCATAACAACAACAGGAATAGTCTTAGAGTTACGCACGTTCACCATACGCATCATTTCCAGAATCTCGATACCATTCACTTCAGCCATCTTCAAATCCGTTATCAGCAGATCATAAGATTTTTTGCGCATCATATCCAATAAATCCGTGGCATTATTACAAGTGTCACATACGATGCCGTTTGATGAAAACGCTTCACGGATGGTACTCAGTTGCACATGGCTATCATCAATGGCAATGACAGTAAACGAATCTTGTCGTTTCGTTCTATACTGAGTTGGTTCCACATTCTGCTTTTCGGCTGCAGCCATAGGAAGACTAATAGTAAATATACTTCCAAGCCCTTGGTGACTGGACACATCGATTTTTCCTTTCATCAGTGAAACGAGGTTCTTGACAATGGAAAGCCCCAAGCCAAATCCCGGTTGGGTGACCGCATTTCCCAATCTTGCAAATTCCTTGAAGATTTGTTTTTGTTGCTTGTCGTCCAATCCTGTTCCTGTATCCTTAACCTTTAGCATGAACACACCATCTTTATAGGTTGTGGATAATACAATCTCACCCTTTCCCGTATATTTGATGGCATTGGAAAGCAGATTGCGTCCTATTGTAAGCACCTTTTCCTTGTCTCCATTGACAACACCATCTGCCTTATTGTTGACGCTCAATTCCAGTTGTTTCTTCGCAGCAAAGGGCTCATACTCCATTTTTAATTGCTCGGCAATGTCCATCATACGGAAAGGGCGTTCCTTGACGGTCGCCTTTCCATTCGCTAATTTGGAGTAAACCAGGAAACTGTCTATCATAGAAGTCAAGCCTTTCGATGTGTCAACAATCAAGTCGGCATATCGTTTGCTTTCATCCGTAGCATCTTCAAGTCCGCTAATCTTGCGAGCATAATCCTTGATGGCAGACAAAGGACTGCGCATCTCATGCGTTACAGTCAGCATCACCTTTCTTGTTTCTTCCTTGCTCTTACGTGTCTTGAATGCGAAACGCCACACCAATAGGAATAATACGAAAAACACCAATATCAACAATCCTATCATCCCTATATAATAATAGGTGTAATTGCCTTCCAAGTCTGCGATTTGTCGCTCACGAACTTTGATGCCTTTATCCACATTCTCATCAGCTATGCTGATTACTCTTTGCAACTGCTTATTGATACCTTCATTTCTGTTTCCAAGACTATCCAATATCTCCACTACCTTACGGCTTTGCTGGTGATGTTTAGCAACAACCGTTTGGTTTAGGTTGGTGAGCATCTTTTCAGTTTGGGTTAAACGGTTTCCTGTTGTTACTGCATTTTCTTTCTTGCCGAACAATCTGCTGAAGAAACCTCGCTTCTTTGGCTTTGCCTGCTGTGGCATAGCTGAAAATCTTTTGCTTTCAGTCTTATTCTGCTCTACAATTCTTGGAACTTCTGCGGTCAGCTTTTCTTGAGTGGCATTCAGTTCCTGCATAGCATCCTTTATATCCAGAAGGAGCTGCTCCTTTTCTGCAAGAAGATGGCAGATTGTATCAGAATCTTCTTTCGGACAAATACCTGCGATGCCTTCAAGCATACTGTCCACTTCCAATCGAAGCGAATGATACTCATTTACATCTGTTGAGTCCCAATCCGCAACCATTTCACCAAGCAGTGACAATTCCGTTATGTGCAAGTTTAAGTCATGCACATTCTTTCGCCACTGATGCAGTTCTGCATTTCTACACTCAATCTCCTTTCTGTCGCGCCATTCAAATAGGCCGATTACAATGGTACATCCTACGATGACGATGGCAGTCATGATGCCTAAAGCCATCCATCTACAGATATGCCCGGTCTGTTCTTTGCGTTCCATGTTGTTTACTTTTTACGTTTCTATTACTCCATTATTGCTTTGCACTAACATTTTTAATCGGCAAAGATAATGGCAGGAAGTATCAAAGACGAATATTTATATATATTATAACAACTTTTATATAAATTCTTGGTAAAAACAGCATATCGTTAGGGAAAGAGCCATTATTGAATAATAACCATTGGCAAGAAAGCCAAAAGCTGACAAAGTGTAGATTGTGAGACTTAATCGAAAAAGGATGGCAAGAGTTTCAATCCTACCATCCTTTTGAATCTTATTGAAAAGTCTTTTGTGTTGTCAGCTTTATCAATGAGTAAATGAGAGAGTCGTTTACCTAACTCTTACACCTTTACCATTCAGAACTTCACTTCTAACATCATCAGTTTTTCATAAATACAAGTCGTAGCCAATGGCTGTAATATCGCAATATCTTGGAGGAGAGATGATGTTGCTTCGTCAATCCAGTGATCCATCTCAATAAATTGCTTACCACCTTTTGTCTTCAACAAGAAGGAAGAGTCTCTTTTTCTAAATTTATATTCAGAAAAAAAGTTAAGAAAAAACAATCAAGAATTTTGGTTTGTTACCTCGCCACCATCAGTTTGTTTTCGCATTTAATGAGAATTGGATTTTGTGCAATGTTATTTCTTTTTTAACCTAATTTTATAGCCCGACCACAAGCACCAAAACGCAAGAATGCCCATAACAAAGATGAATATGTATGTGGCTATCATTCCAATGAAAATTCTGCCACTATGCACCTCTAATGCCACATTCCAAAGCGACATCGGAAGTTGGTTCATGCTCGAAGGTTGAGGGGCAAAGTTTGTTCCCTCGTAATATTCCGCTACGACAGGGGTGGAAAAGTCTTGGCTCATACCTGCGACAGCTTTCTTTCCGAATGGTGCTCCTGCTTCATTCGGTGCAGGTTTGTTCGTAAAGTAATCGGTAGCAGTTCCTTGTTGTCTGTCCCAAACAAACAAGCCGCTAAATGAACCGCAAAGCCATCTACCATTTGCATCTTTCTGTAATACATTCAATCCCATCACGCTGACAGGTGGAACAGAAGTAATAACTTTCACTGTAGCATTTTTGATGTTCAATGAATAGAATCCTTCCGATGAGGATAATAGCCAATCATGGCAGCTCTCATCATAACGAATTATGCGGAGCTTGTCGTTCCAAGGATTCTTGCTTCTGAGTGTTGTGCCTGGGATAGACGGAATCTTGCTTAACACTAATGCGATCATCACAGGAGGGCGGAGACACCAACCCGTCAGTGCAATCAAGAGCGCAAGTATGATAGTATATCGCCCGATTCTGTCATGCAGATGAAGAGAGGTTTGCAGTAATGCCTTTCGCTTCGGTCTCAGCCAAAAGACGATACCCGTAATACAGAGAACCACAAGAATAATGGCTATGGCATCAACCACAATCTTTCCTGTTATTCCGAAAAGTTCTCCACTATGGAGTAGCCAAACGGTACGAAAGGCAGTTACTTTGCCGTCATAATCCTTTGGCGCATGAAGTTGAATGCGCTTAAAAGTCTTATAAGGAGGAAGCGAGGTATAGACAAAGGAACGACTGAGCACTACAAGGGTGTCGCCATGCGAAGCGATGTCCGTAAATTTCTCCTCATCCTCCAGTGACATATTCACCTCATGCCATTTGTTATGCACTCCATAGCGATAAAGCCCGAAAGGTGAGACAGCAAATATCCTTCCATTATCAAGCCTTATGACATTTTTGATTTGACGATAGTCTGCACCTTCTGGCAACCCCTCATTGAAATCCTTGAAATAGGAAGCCTTGGAGTCGGTAAGCCAGATGCCACCATTGCCATAAAGCAACAGTTGGCGACAAGAATCCACATTCCTCATGGAATCTACCATTAAATCCTTGCCAATGTCAAGCGTGCCTCGTAGCAATCCACCGTTCCAATTCCGAAACTCATAACGACTTGGCAGGTACTTCCTGCTCACGTTCACCTCCTTGATGAGTGAACGATGATTGAGCAGGATGCCTGACACGCAGAACATCAGCATGAAGAAGCTCAAGCCGATACCAAGCCATTTATGTTGTTTTCTCCAAGTCCCTTTCTTCATTGATTTCCTTATCTGATTATCTATCTTATTTCTTTTCTTTCTTCGCCCTTGCATCCTTGACAATCTTTCCTGCCAAGAAACAAAGTTC
>ERZ791829.333-NODE-333-length-47958-cov-19.819135_pt1 | contig 47958 bp, 43 predicted proteins | sample MGYA00510296_ERZ791829 | MGnify/ENA primary metagenome ERZ791829 (study PRJEB30046, sample SAMN00791973) | human gut metagenome | study: EMG produced TPA metagenomics assembly of the A metagenome-wide association study of gut microbiota in type 2...
TACTACAGATGCCATTGGTAAGACAATTTATGTAGACCGCAAATCCCGTAACCAGTCGTTGGTGATAGGAGGGGTTTATCAGGACATGCCGGAAAACTCTCAGTTAGGGAATTGTGTCTTTTCTTCCTACTCCCCGAACCTGAACAAAGATTCGTGGACAAACTGGAATTATGCTTTGTATATCCGGCTTGACAATCCGGCTTCATTGGCCAGTGTCCGGCAGTCGGTGATAGAAGCCTGCAAGCGGATGATTCCAAAAGACCTGATTAGCGGAGAGGGAGAGGAAGACTGGGAGAATTTCATTCATTTTACGCCGCTGGACGAAGTGCATTATTCTACGGTAGGCAACAAGGCGGCTACCAGCAAGGCGGCCGTTTACCTGCTGCTGTGTGTATCGGTACTGATTTTGCTGACGGCAGCAGTCAACTACATGAACTTCTCGCTGGCAGAAACCCCCATGCGGTTGCGTTCCATTAACACCCAGAAAGTGTTGGGTGCTTCCACACTCTCTTTACGGATGTATCTGTTGTTGGAATCCGTATTGGTTTGTGTGTGTGGCTTCCTGCTGTCATTGCTTTGGCTCTATCTGTTGCAAGATAGTTCTTTAAATACCCTGGTGGCATCCGACCTCTCTTTGATGAATCATCCAAACTTGCTGATAGCTTTGGGCGGAATGGCCGTGTGCATGGGCTTGCTGGCTGGAGCCTATCCTTCTTACTACGTCACCTCTTTTCCGCCGGCACTGGTACTGAAAGGCTCGTTCGGTCTTTCCCCGAAAGGAAAGATGCTGCGTACGTTTCTGGTTTGTTTCCAGTTCTTTGTCTCTTTCATGCTGATTATCTCCGTGGGCATCATGTACCTGCAGAGCCGTTATATTCAGCAGAGCGACTATGGCTATGACAAGGAGGTCGTACTGGTGGGAGCGATTCCTTATGAATATCTCGATCGCAGGGAAGCGATTGTCAGTGAATTGTCCGGACTTTCGGGTATAGAAGGTATTTCGATTTCCCAGTTCGTTTTAAGTTCAGCCGATAATTACATGTCGTGGGGAAGAGGAGAAGGAGAACATCACATACAGTTGGTCTGTTTTCCGGTAGATTACCGCTACTTATCTGTGCTTGGCATCAAGATTACTGAGGGGAGGAACTTTAAACCGGGCGACGGAGATGTGTATATTTTCAACGAAGCAGCCCAGAAGAAATATTCCTGGATGAAGGTGGACGAACCCGCTACTCCTGGTGACTATCCTGTGGTCGGATTCTGTGAGAATATTCGTTTCAGCAGTTTCCGCAACAACGATGCCGTAGAGCCGATGGCTTTCTTTATTTACGGAAAAGATTATGCAAATTGGGATGCCAACAATATCTTGAACATCCGGGTGGCTGCGGGAGTAGACAAAGTGGACATGCTTCACCGCTTGGCTGAGGCAACAGAAAAGATGGCACCGGGCCGTGATTTCAGATTCCGTTTCATGGATGAGGTGATTGACCAGAACTATCGTCGGGAGTTGCGTTTTACTCGTCAAATTCTGTTGTTCTCCCTGATAGCTATTGTCCTCAGTATGATTGGTGTGTTCGGACTGACCTTATTTGAAAGCGAATACCGCCGGAAGGAGATTGGTATCCGGAAAATCATGGGAAGTTCCACTGGTGAGATTCTCTATATGTTTACCAAGCGTTATTTCGTTATGCTGGTGGTCTGCTTCGTACTGGCAGTTCCCTTTGGTTGGTGGATAGGGCACGACTGGCTGGAAAGCTTCTCCGACAAGACGCCTATCCGTGCCTGGGTATTTGTGACCTCCTTCCTGCTGGTCAGTCTCATTACGGTACTGACAGTGACATTCCAGTGCTGGAAGAATGCCAATGAAAACCCCGTACGGAGTATCAAGACGGAATAAACACATAAAACTATAAAATACGATGAAAGGACTGAAAACCTATTTTACCTATCTTCACCGCAACAAACTATTTACGCTGGTCAATGTGGCGGGACTGGGCATTTCTCTGATGTTCGTGCTGCTCATTGCCAATATGGTGGTGCGGCAGCTCACTGTGGGCAGCGATATAAAGGACATCGAGCATATTTATGTGTTGTCGAACGAGGAATATAGCGCCAGCAATTACCTGGTGGGTGAACGGCTGGCCAACCGTTATCCGGAAATGGCCGACTGGTGTGCCGTGAATGCCGAAGCCTATAAGTCGGGCAGCTATGCGGTAATAGATAACCGGAAAACCAGTCTCGAAATATATTGTGTGAAAGATAATTTCCTCCGTTTCTTTGGCTATTCGCTGTTGTCGGGAAATCCGGAACAGGCACTGGTCGATGCACATAGCATCGTGCTGACCGAATCGGCTGCCCGTAAACTGTTTGGGGATGAACCTGCGGAAGGCAAGATGCTTCGTTTGTCTGCAGACAAGAAGGAGATGTACACGGTGACAGGCGTCATAAAAGATTTTGACAATTCCGTCATCCCCGACGAGGTAGAAGCCATTGTACCATTCGACTATGTAGATTTTGTGAACTGGGGAAGCAGTATGCGCAATCCGGATATGAACAACATGGGAGGGACGACGATACTGGTCCGTTTTCCTCAAGGTGTCAATCCCGATCAGAAAGCAGCCGATATGCTGTCTTTTCTCAAAACCTTTTCTTGGGGGTATCAGCATGAGTTGTTCCGTGAGGCATTCTGGATGCCGTTGAAAGACGTATGTTTCTCCGAAATAATAAGTCCTCAGCTACGTCAGTACAATCCGGTGAAAGTATGGATATTCTTAGTGGCAGGTATTCTGATTCTGCTGATGGCTGTATTCAATTACGTCAGCATGTGCGTGGCACAAGTAAGCTACCGTGCCAAGGAAATGGCTACCCGTCGGTTGCTGGGCTCTTCCGCACGGAGCATCTTTTGGCGCTTGTTGGGAGAGTCGGCCTTGTTTACCACAGGAGCCTTTCTGCTGGCTTTGCTGTTGGCTAAGGCAGTGGAACCGACTGCCTGTGACCTGCTACAGACACGATTGGACATCTGGGGCGATTTGAACGCTGTTACTTTGCTAATCTATCTGATAGGCATTGTTCTGCTTTCCTTGCTGGCCGGACTGGTACCTGCCGTTCTGCTTTCTCATTACCATCCATTAGATGTGGTGAAAGGTACTTTCCGTCGGAAAACCAAGGCGGTGTATCTTCGGGCGCTATATGTGGTGCAGAGCGGACTCACCGTAGCCATGCTGACTTGCACCCTTTATCTGTCTGCACAAATCTACCGGACTCTTCGTGAACCATTGGGCTATACGTACGGTCATGTGCTTGACTATCCTGCCATGACAGTCGGTTCTTCCGAAAAGATACGTCTTTTCCGTGACGAAGCCCGTAAGAAGCCCTTTGTAAAGAATGTCTGCTTGACCGCCGGTACACCTGTAAACCGGGGAAACAACAATACCACCCAGCTTTACGACAACAACGGGATACCTCAAAATGTCAGTTTTCAGGTATTCCGTACCGATTCAGCCTTCTTGGATATCTTTCACATCAAGGTGTTCGATGATAGGAAACTTCCACGGAAATGGGGGAATATGTATTTTTCCGAAAGTACGTTCGATTCTTTGCAGCTGGATTACGCGCGTACGGCAGAATTACGGAATGAATATGGCCGCCAGTATGCTGTAGGCGGACGGTATGCCGACATCAAATTCGGTTCCATTCTCCTTCCGCAGTCGCCCACCATGATTTCAGTAGAGCATCCGGACAAAGTAAGACCCTGGAACGTGCTGGTAGAAACCATTGAAGGCAATCAGGCAGCATATAAGAGAGAACTTGATGCGTTGTTTTCGGAGGTGGTGGAGGGTATTCCCTTTGAATCCAAATGGTATGCCGATGAGATGAAGGAAGTCTATAAAGATTTGTTGCACATGCGTACTACTATTGTGGCCTTCACGTGTGCGGCCCTGTTGATTTCCCTGTTGGGACTGACCGCCATGAGCATTTATTTTATCAGTCAGCGCAAGCGCGACATGGCCATCCGGAAAGTTTTTGGTTCCAGTGCAGGTATGGAACGGGCACGACTGCTTCGTTTCTCCTTGCTGTCTTTGCTGGCAGGTATGCTGCTGGCCGTTCCTTTGGCATGGTTCGGCGTACAGCAGATAGACGGTATCCTGCACTATTCACCCATGGCGATGTGGGGCGTGTTTGGCGTCGCCTTTCTGTTGGTAGCCTTGATTTCTTTAGGCTCCGTGTGTCTCATCAGTTGGGGAGCCGTTCGTGAAAATCCGGTGAATCACATTAAGACGGAATAATTTTTCATAGTGTGTAAAAACAGATAAAACAATCGGGACCTCCGCTCATTTGCCGAGGCCCCGATTTATATCTTAGAGACGGGCAGCTACTTTCTGCCAGTCCACCAGTGTCCAGAATGTTTCGATGAAAGCTGCCCGTCGGTTGCGGTAGTCAATGTAGTAGGCATGTTCCCACACGTCGATAACCAGTAACGGTTTCAGTCCCTTCTTGAGCGGATTTCCGGCGTTCGATTCGCTGACGATGGACAAATGTCCGTCCTTGTCACTCACTAGCCAGGTCCATCCTGAACCGAACAGCGTGGTTGCTGCCTGTGTAAACTTCTCTTTGAAAGTTTCTACCGAACCGAAATCGCGAGTCAACGCATCTGCTAAAGGTTGAGGTATTTCCGGCTGCTGAGGAGTCAGTGTATCAAAGAAGAACGTATGGTTCCAGGTCTGGGCTGCATTGTTAAACATCGGCCCTTCCGCTTCCAGCAAGATTTGCTCCAGCGTTTTTTCTTCGTAAGGCGTGCCGGCAATCAGTTTGTTCAGGTTGTCTATGTACGTTTGCAAATGTTTTCCGTAATGATATTCCAGTGTTTCTTTGCTCATTTTCGGAGCCAGTGCTTCCAGTTGATAAGGAAGTTCAGGAAGTAAATGTTTCATTTTTTTCTTGATTTAAAGTTGATAAATTTCAATTCTGTTTCTATATAAACAAACAAATCGTTCGTAAAGTTGAAACTGCGGTACTAATTTAATATAAAAATCGGTGTTTTCATAGAAAATCTCTCCCTAAATTCCCTCTATATTGTGAGAAATCGTAATTTCGCTGACAGATTAGGTAGATTTCTATAATATTTTAAGGTTAAAAGTAACATGTGTGGAATTGTAGGATATATCGGAAAGCGAAAGGCTTGGCCGATATTGGTAGAAGGCCTGAAGCGCCTAGAGTATCGTGGATATGATAGTGCCGGAGTGGCCTTGATGAGCGACACTCATCAGTTGAATGTGTATAAATCCGTGGGAAAAGTAGCTGATTTGGAACGGACAGCCGAAGGGCAGGATGTGTCCGGTTGCGTGGGAATCGCTCATACGCGTTGGGCCACCCATGGAGAGCCCAGTACGGTAAATGCTCATCCGCATTGCAGCCAGAACGGTGATTTGGCACTGGTACACAACGGGATTATCGAAAACTATGCCGTATTGAAAGAAAAACTACAGGCTAAGGGTTGCACCTTTAAGAGCAGCACCGATACGGAAGTGCTGGTGCAGTTGATTGGTTATATCCAGCAGCAAGGAAATTTGGACTTGTTGACTGCCGTTCAGTTAGCTTTACGGGAAGTTATCGGTGCTTATGCCATTGCAGTAGTCGACCGTAAGCATCCCGACGAGATTATTGCTGCCCGCAAAAGTAGTCCGTTAGTCGTCGGAGTAGGCGATGGAGAGTTCTTCTTGGCTTCTGATGCCACTCCCATGGTGACTTACACCAATCAGGTGGTGTATCTCTCCGACGAAGAAATAGCCGTACTACGGGCAGGTGCTCCCTTGAAGATTGTTGATTTGAATAATGTAGAGTGTCCGCATGAAGCACAGACCATAGCTCTGAACATCGGTCAGTTGGAAAAAGGAGGTTTTCCCCACTTCATGCTGAAAGAAATCTTCGACCAGCCCGACTGCATCAGCGACTGTATGCGTGGGCGCGTGAATACGGACACTTGTACGGTCACCCTTTCCGCTGTGTCCAATTACAAGGAACAACTGTTGCGTGCCGGACGCTTTATTATCGTAGCCTGCGGTACTTCGTGGCATGCCGGACTTATCGGCAAGCAACTGATTGAAAGCTTCTGCCGCATTCCGGTGGAAGTGGAATACGCTTCCGAGTTCCGTTACCGCAATCCGGTGATTCATCCCGACGACGTAGTGATTGCTATCTCCCAAAGCGGAGAAACTGCCGACACATTAGCTGCCATTGAACTGGCCAAGTCGCAGGGAGCCTTTATCTATGGCATCTGTAACGTCATCGGTTCTTCCATTGCCCGTGCTACGGATACCGGTTCCTATATCCATGTGGGCCCCGAAATCGGAGTGGCTTCTACGAAAGCCTTTACCGGACAGGTTACCGTGCTCACCCTGCTGGCTTTGGCGTTGGGACGAGAAAAAGGTACACTTTCGGAAGAAGAGTATCATCGAATAGTGAAAGAACTGGTTGCCGTCCCTGAAAAGATGCGGACCGTCCTGAAGCAGCATTCGTTCATCTCCGATTTCTCAAAGATGTTTACATACGCCCGCAACTTCATTTATTTAGGTCGGGGATACGCCTTTCCGGTTGCCTTGGAAGGAGCCTTGAAGCTGAAAGAAATTTCGTACATCCATGCCGAAGGTTATCCGGCCGCCGAGATGAAACACGGCCCTATTGCTCTGATTGATGCCGAAATGCCGGTGGTCATCGTGGCCACACAGTCGCCCTTGTACGAAAAAGTGCTGAGCAACATTCAGGAAATCAAGGCCCGCAAGGGAAGAGTGGTAGCCGTAGTAACCGAAGGAGATACGGTTATCCGAAACTTGGCTGATTACAGTATCGAACTTCCGGCTACGCTGGAATGTCTGAATCCGTTAGTGGCTTCCATTCCGTTGCAGTTGTTGGCCTATTACATTGCAGTTTGCCGTGGAATGGATGTCGACCAGCCACGTAATCTGGCTAAGTCTGTAACGGTGGAATAACGTAAGTTTTTCACAGGTACACTTAAATCCCTGTATTTCTGCCGCCTTTGGTGAGAAATGCAGGGATTTTTATTCTTTACTCTTTCAGATTTGAAAACGTAGTGTTGAAAAAGAGAAAACCGTGAGCAGGGTTTTATGTTTCCCTTTCGTGAAACTTACGTTTCTCGTAGCGGAAACGTAGGTTTTCCTTTTGCGAAACGTAGGTTTTCGCAATGGAAAACGTAGAAAATACGGAAGAGTTTTCTTTTTGATAATAAGATGGAAGCACTAATAATAAATAATATCAATTCTTTTGTAATTTTCTCACCTATTAGAAAGGAAAATAATATATTTGCAATTAAATATACTTGAATTTAGTATTCAATGTATTCCTTTCCACCTCTGAAAAACAAAGTGCACTGGGAAGAATGATATAGGGATGAAATATACTGAAAAGGGGAACTTTGGAAAAACTTTTTGTAACTGCTTGATTTTCAATTGTTATTTGAATTGAGCAGGACTGGATGTATTTGTTTGAACTGAAAATTTATTAATGGACGGTGATGAAAAAATACAATGGTTTGTTATGCGCGATTTGAAAAGGCGTAATGCTAAACTACCAGCGTATAAACAACTTTTAAATGAGGGGATTGAGATCTTTGTACCTATGAAGTGGCGTGTTATAAAGCGAAAAGGTATTATGGTTCGTGAAGAAGTTCCGGTGATACAAGATTTGCTTTTTGTTTGTGATTCACGTTTACATCTTGATCCGATAGTGGACAGAATACCAACTTTACAATACCGCTGGTTACGGAATACTTTTCGCGAGCCCATGACAGTTTTGAATACAGAGATGGAAAAATTTATATTTGCTGTTAATACTGCAGTATCCCCTCAATATTATTTGCCGGAGGAAATAACTCCACAAATGTTTGGACATAAAATTAGAATTGTGGGAGGACCACTTGATGGATATGAAGGATATTTGCAGACTGTACGTGGCAGTAAGGTTAAACGTTTGCTTGTTGAATTAGATAATTACCTGGCAGTGAGTGTGGAAGTTCTTCCTGAGTTTATACAATTAATTTGAGGTGTGTTTATGACTAATCATTTATTCCGAAAATGTATTGTGAGTGAAGAATGGTAGAAGATTAGTGAAAAGGAGAGATGGAGTTTGATGGTTGTCGTCTATTCTTCATTTGATTGATTCTTATCGAAAGAAATGTGGTCATTATTTTCTAGAGAAACGATAGCTGAAAGTGATATTTTAAAAGGAGTGACTGATTATCATTCACATATTCTTCCTGGCGTGGATGATGGGGTTATGACTACAGAGGAAGCTTTTGAACTATTGTCTGTTTATGAAGAATTAGGTATACGGACAATTTGGCTGACTCCTCATGTTATGGAAGATTATCCTAATAAAACAGATATATTACGAGAAAGATTCAAATCATTTTCTATCTGTTATAATCAGTATAGCCAGAATCCGGTGACATTATGTCTTGCATCGGAAAATATGGTTGATTCACTTTTTATGCATCGATTGGGTAAGGAAGATTTACTGCCAATCATTGATTCCAAACATTTGTTGATTGAAACTTCATGTTATATTCCACCGTTTAATTTTGCCAGGTTACTTGAACAAATAATCCATAAAGGATATATCCCTGTATTCGCTCATCCCGAACGTTATCATTATTTGTCTGCAATGCAAGAATACGAAGAACTTCATCATGCAGGAGTAAGATTACAGTTGGACATAGCATCAATTGTGGGGGCGTATGGGGAAGATGTACGTTGCAAGGCCCTAGCATTACTTCAAAAGGGGTATTATTCATTGGTGGGTACCGATACTCATAATTTGGAGTCTTTTATTAAATGGATCAATATCCCTGTGAAGAAAACAGTTTTAAAATCTTTAAGATATATAATGAATGAATAAAAGCATGAAACAGTTAAGTAAAACATCAACTGCACTTATTTTTTTAGTATTTGCATGTGTTGTATTTTTTTCATCTTGTAAGACCCCTTCGGATGTAGTTTACTTGCAAGATATTCAGCCCAATATTACAATTGCACTTCAGGAAGTGAAAAACATAACCTTGCACCCGGGTGATAAATTAAATATTGTAGTGTATAGTCGTGATCAGGAGTTGGTTAAAATGTTTAATTTACAGTCTATTCAGGAAGGAACTTCCAATAGAATAGATTCGTATTATACGGTTAACAAGGAAGGACAGATTGACATGCCTGTTTTAGGGTTGGTTTCAGTAGAAGGACTTACTCGTTTGGAAGTGGCTGACCTGATAAAATATCGTTTGTTAGCTGGAAAACTATTACGAGATCCTAGTGTGATAGTAGAATATGCTAATATGTACTATTATGTGATGGGAGAAGTTGGCAGTCCAGGTAAGCATGAAATAGAACGAGATCAGATTACTTTGCTTGAAGCATTATCGGAAGCTGGAGATCTTACTATACAAGGCCGGCGTGACAATATTCTGGTTCTTCGAACAATTAATGGGGAGCAGACACCATATCGGGTAGATATAACCAATACAGAAAATCTCTATGGTTCACCTGTTTACTATTTGCAGCAGAACGACTTGGTTTATGTAGAACCCAATACGATGCGTGTCAATCAATCTCAGTTGAATGCGAATACACTTCGTACTCCGGGGTTTTGGTTTTCAACAACATCTTTTATTCTTTCTCTCATATTGCTTCTTACAAGATAAAAGTATGGAAAGGTTTCATTTAAAAACAGATAATCAGCAGAACTTTGCAGGTAATAAAGTTCGCTTGCAAGATTATTTTTTTCTTTGTATAAGCCATTGGCCCTGGTTTGTTGTTTCTATGTTGATAGCTATGGGAGGAGCTGTTTTGTATTTAAAGAAGACTCCTAAAGTGTATACTCGTACAGTTTCTATTCTCATCAAGCCAAACGATGGCGGGGTGGGTTCTGACCAGCAGTTAAAGGAACTTGGTATTATACAGAGTCCATCCAATGTAACAAATGAGATTCTTTCTTTGCAGACCACACCGGTAGCAAAAGAAATCGTGAACTTACTGGATCTTGAAGTGAATTATTGGCATGAAGGTACTTTTCATGATGAGGTCATATATGGTATTCAATGTCCGATTACAGTTTTATTTGAGGATTTGAATGATAATGAGACAGCTTCTTTATTGGTTGATTTAAAAAACGACAGTTCGCTCGTGTTGAGTGAAATAAAACGTAATAATGAATTATTTGAAAATACAATAGCCATGAAGTTGGGACAAACCAAGCAGACTCCAATTGGAAATATTACAATACTGCCGTCTTCGTATTACAAGCATGGCATAACTGACATGATGAAGATAACCCGTTCAGCTATAGATGCTGTTGCCAACATGGTTAAAGGAAATATTGCTGTAAAATTGCGCGATAATAATTCCACTATTCTTGATATTAGTTATATCGATGTTTCGGTGAATCGTGCAGAAGATATATTGAATGCCCTTGTTACGGTTTATAATGAGAACTGGGTAAAAGACCGTAATCGGATAACTGTTAGTACCAACGATTTTATAAAAGAGCGTTTAGGAGTGATAGAGCAGGAACTGGGGCATGTGGAGCAGAATATATCCAATTATAAATCTGAGCACTTAGTTACAGATGTTCAGCAAGTGGGAAACATGGCTATCAGTCAGGCTAGTGCTGCAGAGCAAGAGTCAAATGCATTGAGTAATCAGATTTACATGGTACGTTATATTCGCAGTTATTTACAAGATGGCCGGCATGAAAATCAATTGTTGCCGTCTAATTCGGGAATAGGAAGTTCTACTATTGGAAATCAAATAGAAGAGTATAATAAAATTTTATTACAACGTAATAACCACTTGGCTAACTCTTCTCTTCAAAATCCATTAGTAATGGATTTAGACCAACATCTGGCTACTTTACGTCGTTCTATCATACAGTCGCTTGATAATGAACTGGCAATTCTGACAACTCAGCAAAGAAATATACGTTCTGATTATAATCAGGCTATTGCGAAGATTGCTTCCAACCCACAGCAGGCAAAATATTTGTTATCAGTAGAGCGCCAGCAAAAAGTGAAAGAATCATTATATCTTTTTCTATTGCAAAAACGAGAAGAAAACGAACTTTCTCAGGCTTTTACTGCATATAATACCCGGTTAATAGAACCTCCACATGGAAGTATGGCTCCTACAGCACCGGTAGAGAATACCATTTTGCTTTACGCTTTTTGTTTAGGATTGGCTTTTCCTGCATTTATTGTAATTGGAAAGGAAGTTCTGAATACTTCTATACGTAACCGGAAAGATTTAGAAATAATCAATGTTCCGTTTGTGGGTGAGATTCCTTTAGCACACGCAAGTCAAAAAGGTATCCGTTTATTAAAGAAACATAGTATGAAAGAAAAACCGGTAGTTCTTGTTTCAGATAAAAATCGGAATCTTATGAATGAGGCATTTCGGGTGGTACGTACTAATCTGGAGTTTATTTTGGGCTTTAATGATAACCATCATCGTATTATCATGCAGACTTCTATTAATCCCGGAAGTGGAAAAACATTTATTACCGCCAATTTGGCTGTGGCTATGGGAATAAAGAATAAAAAAGTATTGGCTGTAGATTTGGATTTGCGTAAAGCTGCATTGTCTGAATATGTAAAATCTCCTCATCGTGGTATTTCAAATTATTTAAGTGGACAAGAGGATGATTATAAAAATTTGATTGTCAGTCAGAATGGAATAGACTTTTTACCTTGTGGAACTCTTCCTCCCAATCCGTCAGAATTGTTATTCTCACCTCGTTTTCAACAGATGATGGAAGAGCTACGTGAAGTGTATGATTTTGTTTTCATAGACTGTCCCCCTGTGGAGATTGTTGCTGATGCTGCAATCATTAGTCATTATGCTGATCTGACTCTTTTTATTATTCGTGCAAAAATGCTGGATCGCTCTTTTCTTGCAGATATTGAACGCTGGTACAATGAAAAGAAGTATAAGAACCTGTCTGTCATTTTAAATGCTACAGAAACGCTTTCCGGGTATTATGGATACCATAAATATGGATATTATTACGGAAAGAATTATGGCACAAGCAATTCCTGATATTGTATGGAGGCTTCGTTGTATCAACCGATATTTCTTTTTGTTATAACGCTGCTGTGTTTAATGACTGGCTGTCGTTATCTTGCTTCTTCCGGTAATCTTCTACAACAAACACAGGAGGGATGGCTGTTCCCTTTCATATTGAGTCTGTTTTTTGTATTGTGGATTGGAATGCGTCCCGTAAGTGGAGCGTTCGGGGATACAGTCAACTATGCATTGGGTTATGCTACTATGAAACCCGATATTGTAGAAATAGACTGGCAGAGTGAATGGATTTGGCAATGGTTGACGATGGGATGTAAAAAGGCCGGTTGTGATGTTCACTTGTATTTTACTTTGATTGAAGCAGGTTATATTATATCTGTTTGGCTGGCTGTAAAGAAATTCTTACCCACACATCCTATGTTAGGTATGCTGTTTGTTTGGGCTTCTTTAATGTTTTTTACTTTTGGAATCAATGGCTTGCGCAACGGATTGGCTTGTCATTTGATTTTATTGGCAATGGCTCTTTTATTTGAAGACAAGTACATAGCAGGAGGAGTCTTATGTCTGGTGGCATTTGGAATCCATCGTAGTGTTATATTGCCGATTGCAGCTACATTGACTGGGATGTTTTTGATTCGTAATCCTAAGATAGCTATTACTTTCTGGGCAGCTTCAATAGGCATATCTTTGGTGGCTGGAGATGCTATTACTTCATTTTTTGTCTCTTTGGGATTTGATGACCGAATGGCTAATTATACCTCACCGGATGCCGATATGTCACAGTTCTCTTCTACGGGTTTTCGTTGGGATTTCTTGCTATATAGCGCAATGCCGGTTTGGATGGCATGGTATGTATGTGTAAAACGGCAGATTCAGGACAACTGGTATAATGCATTGTGTGTCACCTATTGCTTGTGTAATGCATTCTGGATTATTGTGATTCGCTCTTCATTTAGCAATCGTTTTGCATATTTGTCATGGTTTCTTTATCCGCTTGTAATTGCTTATCCACTTGTCAATCTTCCGGTATGGAAAGAGCAAGATCAGAAAACAGGTTGGATATTGCTGACGTATTGTGGTTGTACTTTGTTTATGCAGTTTATTTATTGGTAATGATAGGAGTATTCATTTTTAAATTATAGAATATGTATATGAACTTAAAAAGAATGCCAAGTTGTTTCTTTTTAATGGTTTGTTTGCTTTTGTCTTTTTCTGCAATGGCTCAGACACAAACCAAACCACTTTGGATTCAAAATGGAGAAAAGTCTTTAGCAAAAGAAAGAACGAATGAAAATTATTACTTCAAAGTCTTTCACACTTATGGAGAAGATGTAAATCTATTAAAAAAACAGCGCTTTCATCCTCTTTTGGATCATGTTCGTGAGCATTATCAGGCAGAACTGTCAGAGATGAAGTTGGATAGCCTGTATTTAGATAATGACTCATCGAAAATGACTTATAGTATTACATTTACCGATTCTGTTGGCAATGCTGTAGTTTATGCTCAAAAAGTTGATGAGTATTGCTCTTTTGAGGATTATGCGGATAATACTTATCAATTTGAATATTATCAGCTGTATGCAGTATCCAAGCGAGACTCAGTTCCTGTGTTTGATGAATTTAAACTTTCAAGAACATATAGTCATAAAGCTCTGTGTCTTTCATTGGTTCCAGGTCTAGGACAGATTTATAAAGGACAGAAAATAAAAGGTTATGCTATTTTGGGTATGGAAGCTACATTGGCAGTTTCCGCTGTAGCTTTTCATTTTAAAAAACATTTTTGCGACAGACAGATAGAAAAACAGCCTCAATTTGCAGATAGTTGGAGAAGCAAATCTTTGGGATGGAGACAAATGCGTAACTTATGTATTGGAGTAGCAGGTTGTTTATATGTTTATAACCTGATTGATGCGGCAGTCAGTAAAGGAAGCAGGCACGTGGTTGTTAAAAAGCCTAAGTTACAGGTGCTGCCCTCAGCCTCATCTGAGGGAGCCGGTATGACTTTGTCATTTAATTTCTGATTCAATATGTCGGATATAAAAATACATTTATGTCTGGCTCATATGAGTGGGTTAGAGCAAGAATACATCCATGCAGCCATTGCCGGGAACTGGGTTGCTCCGTTAGGACCTAATGTCAATGAATTTGAAAAACGGCTGGAAACTTTTGTAGGGAATGGTAAACACATAACTGCAGTATCATCAGGCACAGCAGCACTTCATCTGGCATTGATTTTATTAGGTGTCGGTTCTGGAGACGAGGTTATTTGTCAGAGTTTTACTTTTATAGCTTCAGCCAATCCGATTTTATACCAGGGAGCTACTCCTGTTTTTGTAGATAGCGAGACCGGTACGTGGAATATGTCCCCCGTACTTTTAAAAGAAGCAATAGAGGAACGATTTAGAATAACAGGAAAACTGCCCAAGGCTATCGTAGTAGTCCATTTGTATGGTATGCCCGCCATGATGGATGAGATAATGGAAATAGCAGATTATTATGCCATTCCTGTCATAGAAGATGCGGCAGAAGCCATGGGTTCTGAGTATAAGGGTCGTCCTTGTGGAACTTTGGGAGCCTACGGTATCTTTAGTTTCAATGGGAATAAGATGATTACTACAAGCGGAGGAGGTGCGTTGATTTGTCCAACTGAAGAAATGAGCAGAAAAGCTTTATATTATGCTACTCAAGCCCGTGAGCCTTTTCCATATTATCAGCATGAATGTATCGGATATAATTATCGTATGAGTAATATTTGTGCAGGTATCGGATGTGGACAAATGCATGTACTTCGTGAGCATATTGCTCATCATAGACATCTGGCAATGTGCTATCAGGAGTTTCTGAAAGGGATACCTGGCGTTTCTGTACACATTAATCCGGATTCAGAAAAATCCAGCAATTATTGGTTAAGCACTATACTGATTGACTCAGCAATTACAGGTACGGATTATGAACAAGTCAGACAATATTTACAGTTAAAAGGTATTGAAAGCCGCCCTTTATGGAAACCTTTGCATTTGCAGCCGCTTTTTCAAGAAGTACCTTGTTATGTAAATGGGGTTAGTGAAAAGCTTTTTTCTGAGGGTTTATGCTTGCCCAGCGGGCCTTATGTGCAGGAAAAAGATGTTTTATGGATAACTGATGAAATAAAGAAATGTATAAAAAAATAACAGACTGGTATTTATCGCGAAAGGCTTTTCCTTATTGGTGCGTATTTTTGACAGACTGTGTCATTGTTTTTCTTTCGGGCATGATAGCTTATGCCATCAATCACGGCCTATTTGTATGTGCGCAGAATTTTGGAACATTGTTATATACATTGCTGGTTTATGAAATATGTTTTATAGTCGGTTTTCGTATTTTTCACACTTATAGTGGCATTATACGAAAATCATCCTTTGCTGATTTGGTTTATTCAGTGTTTTCCTTATTGACAGGTCTGGTCTTTATAATGATTTTACGTATCTTTTTGTATACAGATACTGTTTTTTTGACCATTCATTTTCGGGACTTGTTATTTCAGTTGACTTTATCTGTAATTGGAATGTGCGGACTACGGACTATAGCCAAAATATTTTATGATTACTATTTGAAACATAATATAGTAGCTGGCAATGCATATGGTTGGGATGAAAGTGCTTTGTTGGAGTGGGAAATGAAGGCTTTATTGCCGCGCGAACCTATCACCATAGATATGGAGGCCGTTCGTCAGAAATTATGTGGAAAGCGTATTCTCTTAACAGGGGCTGCGGGGAGTATTGGTAGTGAACTGGTCAAACAGCTTGCGATATGCAATCCGGCTGAACTAATCTTGATTGATCAGGCGGAAAGTCCTTTGCATGAGGTGCTACTATCTATGACCCATAATTGTCCCAATTTGCCATGCCATGCCATTGTGACCAATATCTGTCATAGACATCGTATGGAACATATTTTTAATAAATATCAGCCCGAGATTATTTTTCATGCAGCCGCTTATAAACATGTTCCTATGATGGAAGATAATCCGGTGGAGAGTGTCTTGAATAATGTGGATGGAACCCGTAAACTGGCTGATTTGGCTGTTGAATATGGCGTAAGTGAATTTGTGATGATAAGTACAGATAAAGCTGTTCAGCCAACGAGTGTAATGGGATGTTCTAAACGTATTTGTGAAATATATTGCCAAAGTTTGGCAAAGTCTTCGATTAATGAAAATAGTTGTAAGTTTATTACAACACGTTTTGGAAATGTTCTGGGTTCAAACGGTTCTGTAATTCCGATATTTCGTAAACAGATACGTGGTGGAGGGCCGGTGACGATCACTCATCCGGATATTGTGCGATATTTTATGCTGATTCCAGAAGCTTGTCGGTTGGTGTTGGAAGCTTGTCGCATCGGTAAAGGGGGAGAAATTTTTGTGTTTGATATGGGAACCCCCGTACGTATTGTAGATTTGGCTCGACAGATGATTAAACTAAGCGGGAACAAGCATATCCAAATCGAATATATAGGTTTACGGCCGGGCGAAAAACTTTATGAAGACTTATTGAATGATGTAGAAAAGTTAAAATCGACTTCTCATGGTAAAATTAAGATAGCGCAAGCTCAAGAATACGATTTTGATTTAGTGAAAGTGAAGATAAATCAATTAATTGGAACTGCCCGTACTTATAATGTAGAAAAAACCATTCAAATGATGAAGGAAATAGTTCCAGAATATCAGCATGCGATTTTTAGAAAGAAATAAGAAATAAATAACTATGAAATTAACAGATGTATTACGTAAAATGGCTGCGTTTTTCCTGGTTGGAGGACTAGCCTCTTTGAGTCAATTAGCTTTTGCTCAAGAAGATAGGTTCAAGGATTATAGGGAGGTATATCGTGACACTACAGATTATGTAGCTCCCACAGAAGTTCAGGTTAAAAAGGATACCATTTTAGATCCTTTGCGTGTAGTGACCAATAAATTTGGTAAAAACTGGTTTGTTTTTGCCACAGGTGGATTGCATACTTATCGTGGAGATTACTCTGATTTAGGAAAGTTTTCTGGAACGCTTTCTCCCGACTGGAGTATAGGTATCGGTAAATGGTTTACTCCTGGAATTGGTTTAAAAGTAGAGTTTATCCGTTCAAATTCTCGTGGATATACGAGGTATACCACAGGGCATTATGGATATGGTGATGTGTTGTATAAAGAAGATGGAACTCCTTATCGGAAGATGAAGACTGGCTGGTGGGATATTAGTGGAAGTGCCGTTTTGAATCTCTCTCGTTTATTTTTGGGATATGAAGGATATAATAGTCCCAGACTGATGAATCAATTTATGGCTAATGTAGGTATTGGTGGAGTTCATCACTTGGGTTATGAACACAGTCATGGATCCGACAATGAATGGAGCGGACATGTAGAACTGCAATACAGTCGTTTTTTTAATCGTAAGAAACGTTTCTCTCTGGATATAAAGGCTCGTGGTATTTTTTATCAGACCAACTTTGATTTGGAATATGGACAGGCTGATTATGCAGCTAATAAATGGGACTGTAATTTAGGTATAGATGTCGGTTTTACCTATTATTTAGGAAAGCAGCGTTCCAATGGTTGGAGCCGTGCAACTACTCAGTTGTATAAACGTGATTATAGAGAACGTAAAATCCTGGTTGTACGTGAGAAAGAGAACCCGGTTAAATATGGAACCCTCACTTTCTATGTATTTTATCCTAATAACTATTCAGGAAGAAATGATGCCCCGCAGATACAAAGTTCTGTTGTCAATGCTTTGGATTATTTGGCAGGCGGTATCTTCACACAAAAACAATATATAAACAGCAATGAAGTAACAGCATATCTGGAAAAAGGGACATCGATAAAAAATTTAGTGACTCAGGATTTACCAACAGAAACAGCAGATCGAGATTTTGAAATTAATTTTGTACCTCGCGGTTACGAAATGCTAAAAGATCAGCCATTATCATATAGTCTGGAACCAGATGCAATGACTGATTTCTATAAAAAAGCAGGATACTATTATGCGCCAATTTACGATGGTTTACATACTTGGAAATATCGTATCGATAACGAAACGCTCAAACAGCAATTATTGAGTTATGACAACTATACAGAAACAACCTCTTATGGTTTGAATGCTCATGACGGTCTGGATATAATCCGCCAGCACATGGATCTTGACAGTAGTGAAGAACTGGTAAGTTTTGCTGATGTCTATGCTGTAATGAACTCAAACAAAGGTTATATATCACAATTTACAGATGCGGAAAGTGTATCGCATGTCCAGAATGTGTTTAAGGATGGTGTGATAACCATGATTCAGGTAGAAGGTTTGGCCACCAGTCAGGATAACTACACAGGTGCCAATGCGGAACAGGTGGGTATAGAACGTAATACGGCTCTTTCTCAAAACAGAGCACAAACTGTTATTTCATGGTTGAAGACCAACGAACACATGAAAGAGGTTGCTTCACAGATTTACCTGGTTGGTCACATGAATGGAATACGTACGGTAAATGATAAGAGTACTCGTGGTTTGAATGCCAAATTGAACAGATGCGTTAAAGTTCGTATTCATTATATGATAAGATAAGGATTACAGGTATCCTGTAATTAATTATTTATACAGATGCCTGTGGAAAGAATTGCCATAGGCATTTGTTTTTAATACATGATAAAATCTGAAGATATTATGATATAATAATGAAGATGATATGAACAAATATTTTTCCTTTTCGTTCTTAATGCCTTATATAGCAGGCTTATAGGTGGATGAATAATAAGTTGAACTATGAATATAAAAGATCGTAACCCTGAAACACAAAAATGGACAATAGAAATTAAGCCAAAGAAAAGATTATTGGATATTGATTTGAAAGGTCTATGGTTATATCGGGATTTATTTTACATGTATGTAAAACGGGATATTATAATTGTTTACAAACAAACAATATTGGGGCCTTTATGGTTCCTTATACAACCTATACTAACAACTATCATGTATATGTTTGTATTCGGAGGATTAGCTGGGATATCTACCGATGGAGTTCCACAATCACTTTTTTATATGTCAGGAATTTTGCTGTGGAATTATTTTAATACAGTTTTTATGCTCTCATCCAATATATTTATAGCTAATGCAAATATTTTTGGAAAAGTATATTTTCCACGACTTGTTGTTCCTTTATCTGGTATTGCTTCTAATTTGGTAAAGCTAGGTATCCATTTGTGTCTGTTCATTGTGATTTATTTGTATTATTACATACAAGGAGCAGATTTAACTATCAGTTGGACTGTCCTACTTTTCCCTTTTCTGATTTTTATGATAGCATTTCATGCCATGTCTTGGGGACTAATAATCTCTGCATTAACTACAAAATATAGGGATTTGACTCAATTGATATCTTTTGGCATACAACTGTTTATGTATTTAACTCCTGTCGTTTATCCATTAAGCGCTACGCCACAAAAATACTATTCATTTATATCTTTAAATCCGTTAACACCAATATTTGAAACATTCAGATATAGTTGGATGGGAAGTGGAGCACTTGATTGGGGAGGGCTAGGGTATAGTTTTATTATCCTGTTGTGCTCTCTTTTTTTATCTGTTGTCATATTTAGTCGGGTAGAACGTAATTTTATGGATACTGTATAAGAATAATTATGAGTAATATAGCTATTCAATTCGATAATATAGGAAAATTATATCATTTGGGAGCCGTTGGAACTGGAACTCTGTCACACGATTTAAATCGATGGTGGAAAACGGTTGTATTAAAGCAAGAAGATCCTTATCTTAAAGTAGGAGAAACAAATGAACGTTCTAAGAAAGGGCATTCAGAATTTGTATGGGCATTAAAAAACATATCATTTGATGTCAAGCAAGGAGATGTTGTTGGTATTATCGGTAAAAACGGTTCAGGAAAGTCCACTTTGTTAAAACTCTTATCTCGTATTACGGCTCCTACAACAGGCGTTATTCGGGCAAAAGGGAGAATCGCTTCTTTGTTGGAGGTAGGAACTGGATTCCATCCAGAGATAACAGGGAGGGAAAATATATATATGAATGGAGCCATAATGGGAATGACCCGTTGTGAAATTAAACATAAAATAGATGAGATTATTGATTTTGCGGGCATTGAAAGATATATTGATACTCCTGTGAAAAGATATTCAAGTGGTATGACCGTCCGTTTAGGTTTTGCTGTTGCAGCTTTTTTAGAGCCGGAGATTCTCGTCGTAGACGAAGTTTTGGCTGTGGGAGATGCCGAATTTAAAAAAAAGGCAATGGATAAGATGCAGGAAGTATCGAAACAGGAAGGACGTACTATTTTATTTGTAAGTCATAATATGCAAAATGTACAAAGCATTTGTAATCAGGGAGTCATACTTAGAAATGGCCAAATTGACTTTATTGGAAAGATAGGGGATGCTGTAAAAGTATATCAAGAGGATAGGTAGACATATTTAAGCATCTAGATTTAACGTATTGCCTTAAAGAATGAAAACGTGGCTTTTACTGCTGTAATTATGACTCTTAAATGAGTATGACAGTAGTAATTTTGAGTATTCAGGAAAGTCTAGATATATAAAACCTCAATTCATGAAAATTATGATAGAGATCTGCATGAGCAATGGAATAACTTATAGTAACGCATAAACTATCAGAGCCTGAAAAGATTGATAAAGAAACAATTGTAGGTCTATGCTAGAGCCTTATAGAAATTGGGGCACTTCTGTTATTAGTGCTAGAGAAACTTCTACGACTATCGTAGTAAAAACAAGAGGATGAACTTTTTATTGTTATGTCAAAATAAGTGAGTGATTCCTTAATTGATATAGTACAATATCCTTGTATAGTTTGTTATGGCAATAAAAAAGCTTATCCTAGAAAGCCCTCACAAAAAAATATTTGGTCAATATAACCTATTTAAAGCTTGGCTTCAAGATAAAATTATCACAAGCTATATGTGGAATAAAATTTTTCGTAAACAAATATTCGACAATATACATTTTTATGAAGACAGATATTTAATGTGTCAGTTATTAACCAGTATTTCCAATATATATATATCAGATATTGGAACATATTATTATTATGAAAGAGAAAATCAAATAATCCAAAAAAACTCTATCTCAGGTAACTCTTCAATCAATAATTTGCGTAGATATGAATATTGTCAAATATTTATTGAGAATGAATATATTATTAAATATTTGTACAAAACGATATTTTGATTGCTCTGCTCATTATCTAATAATAAAAAATAATTGGACTTTGGATAAATCTATTTACAAAGGTTTAATGCAATATAAACCTTCGATAAAATGATTCTAAAATCTAACATTACTATCTCTATGAAACTAAAACTAATAATTTTTTGTTTATTTACATGAAAGATTGGGTCTCTGTAATTATACCAATTTACAACATATATCCATTTATAAAAACATGCTTACAAAGTGTCTGTATGCAATCTTATCATTACTTAGAAATCATTTTAGTCGATGATGGATCCACAGACGGTTCTGCCATTGCATGTGATCAATGGGCTTCTACAGATAATAGAATAAAAGTATATCATAAAAAGAATGGTGGTTTATCTGATGCACGAAATTATGGACTATCAAAAGCTACAGGTTCTTATATAATATACCTAGACGGAGATGATTGGATTGCGACAAATGCTGTAGAAAAATTAGTACATACAGCTCAAGAGTATCATGCAGATTTTATACAAGCAGGCTATTATTATGCATACGAGAATTATCTTTTAGTATATAACGAACCAACTAATATAATAGAATATAACAAAGAAAATGCCCTGAAAGAACTCATTTCAAATGGAAGAATAAAGAATTTCGTATGGGGTAGTCTTATTAAAAGAGAATTAGCCTTACAAGTTCCCTTTATAAAAGGTAGATATTTCGAAGATTCTTTTTGGAAATATCAAATAATGGAATTATCTAATAAATTCGTTTATGTAGCTATTCCACTTTTCTATTACCGACAACGACCACAAAGTATATCTGGTAGTTTTACATTAAAAAATATAGATCTTTTAATTGGAATAGAGAAGCGATTACAATTCATACAAAAGAACTATCCTCAACTATTTAATTTAGCATTAAATAAATACTGGAACTTAACTTTTAATTATATGCTTATAGCTCAACAGTCCTATGATGCAAATATTAAAGAAACTTACATAAATTATTTCACAAATATCAATTTAAAATACAAAGAACATTTAAATAAACACCTGAAGTTGATGTATATATTATATAGGAGATACTATCCTTTATTTTACATCATAACTCTTATAGGAAGAGGAATAAATAAAGTAAAGAAGGGGCATTATCTTAAATATTCTTATTTTTAATTTTTATGAAAGATTTATGTTATCAACTTATTATAATTCTTTTTTCTTTCCTACCCATAAAGAAAAATAAGATTCTATTTTTCAGTTATTACGGAAACCAATATGGGTGTAATCCTAAATATATCAGCCAATATTTGGTACAAAATAACTTAGGTTATAAGATAATATGGGCCTTTACAAAACCTGAAAAATATAATGTGCCTGGTATTTTAAAAGTCAAATATTATTCTTTCCATTTTTTCTATGAATTGTGTACCTCAAAAGTTATTATAACGAATTATCGAATGATAACTTTATTTAAAAAACGTAAGAATCAACTGTATATCCAAACATGGCATAGTTCCTTACGTTTAAAAACCATTGAAAAAGATGCACTATCCAGTCTTCCGCCACATTATATTCAAATGGCTCAACAAGATTCCCAATATATTGATTGCTTAATTTCGGGATGTAAATTTAGTACAGATATTTTCAAATCATCATTTTGGTATAATGGATTAATATTGGAATGCGGAACTCCCCGAAACGATTTGTTTTTTTCAAAAGAATTAAATCTGAAAATAAAAATAACAGACAAATACAATATTCCTCAAGACGATAAACTAGTTCTATATGCCCCCACCTTCAGGCAAAGCTACAATTTAGAATACTATAATATAGACTATATAAATCTAAAGGAAGTACTTCATAATCGGTTTGGACATGAATGGACTATTTTAGTTAGATTACATCCACATTTAAGACAATATTCCCAACAGTTATTACATGGGAAACAAACTATTGATGTAACTAGTTATGACGATATACAAGAATTATTAGCTGCTTCTGATATTTTAATAAGTGATTATTCGTCACTCATATTTGATTTTGCTTTAACAAAAAAACCATGCTTTCTGTATGTTCCAGATTTAAATGAATATATTCAAAAAGAAAGAGATTTATATTTTGATATTAATCAATTACCTTTTATTAAATCATCATCAAACAATGATTTACTATCAGCAATATCAACTTTTAATGAAAAAAAGTATTTATCAGAATTGACAGCATTTAATAATAGTATAGGAAGCTACGAAAATGGAGATGCTTGTAAAAAAATAACAGAATATATAGATCAAAGGTGTGCTAATGATACACTATGGAAAAGAAAAGAATTATAGGATATACTACTGGAGTATTTGATATGTTCCACATTGGTCATCTTAACATCTTAAAAAGAGCTAAAGAACAATGTGATTATCTTATTGTCGGAGTTTCAACAGATGAATTATGTAAAAATTACAAAAAGAAGGAACCAATTATTCCCTATGAAGAGCGAAAAGCCATTATAGAGGCTATTAAATATGTAGATGAAGTTGTTCCACAAATAGATAGAGATAAATTTGCTGCATGGCAAAGAATTGGATTTGATATCATGTTTGTAGGAGACGATTGGAAAAACTCACCATTATTTACAGAATTAGAAAAGAAATTTAAGGATGTAGGTGTAAAAATTGTATTTTTCCCATACACTAAAACAACCTCTTCCACAATTCTAAGAGAAAAACTTGATAAGATAAAATGAAAAAAAGGATTTTATTCGTAATAGATTCATTAATATGTGCCGGGGCCGAAAAAAGTTTAATTACATTATTATCATTAATTGATTATTCCAAATATGATGTTGATTTACAACTATTCAAGTATGGGGGAGAATTTGAAAGATATCTCAATAAAAATGTAAATTTATTACCTCCGTTTCAATATACAACTTTTATTGAGAAATCACTTTCTAAACAACTCTTTAGCCTTATACATATTAAAAATATCAAAATGTTTTTGATGCGTATATTATATTCCACTTTATTAAGAGTCAATCATCAATTAAATAACGCCATGATTGCAAGAATATATTGGAAAACCATAGGAAATTGTATTGAAAAAAGTCCCATATCGTACGATTATGCTATTGCTTATGCCCAAGGTATCCCTACATTTTATGTAATAGATAAAGTTCATGCAAAGAAAAAAATCGGATGGGTAAATGTAAGTTATAGACTTAATGGCAAAGAAAAAAGATTTCAATCAAATTACTATCACAAATTAGATAAAATAATAACAGTATCCGATTCTGCATTTAATGTTTTTAGTGAAGTGTTTCCCACATTAAAGAAAAATATGACTACAATATGGGATATTACCGATTATAACTTTATTCTCCACATGTCTCAAGAAGGGAAAAGCTATGCCGATGACTATACTGGTAAAAGAATCTTAACTGTAGCTAGATTAAATAAACATCAAAAAGGATATGACATTGCTTTAGAAGCATGTAAAATATTAAAAGAAAAAGGAATAAATTTTAGATGGTACGCTATTGGCAAAGGCCCATACAGAGAGGAGATGGAAAGGTATATAAAGGAGAATGGATTAGAAAAACATTTCATTCTTCTCGGTACAACCTCCAATCCTTATCCTTTTTTTAAAGATGCATATCTTTATGTCCAAACTTCTCGCCATGAAGGTTTCGGTCTTACCATAGCCGAAGCACGATTATTAAATATTCCTGTAGTGACTACAGAATTTGATGCTGTATACAATCAAATGGTTCAAGGGAAAAATGGAATAGTTACTAAACAAAATCCTCAAATAGTAGCGGAAGCTATTGAAAAACTTTTAAATGATTCTAACTTATACCAATCTATTAAAAATTTTCTAGAAAAAGAGAAAAAAGGTAATACAGAAGAAATCAATAAGTTTTATGACCTAATAGGCTAGATTAAAGAATTAGAAAATATCGTCAAAAAGCTTTTAAAGCTAAAAATGTTTTTTTCGCTCACCAAACAATAGAATAAACATTGAACCAATGAACAATCAACATATTGTATATTTAGATGTAATACGAATAATAGCATGTATGATGGTAATAATCATGCATGCACCTATTCCTGGCACAGGTGCAGAAGGTCATGGGCCTTTTCTTGTCTTGATTAGCTACTTAACAGTTCCTTGTGTCCCATTATTTTTTATGGTTAGCGGATCATTGCTATTGCCATACAGAAAAGAAGTGAGTGCAATAGATTATTTAAAAAAGCGTATAGGGAAAGTAGTAGGTCCAACAGTTACCTTTTCCTTACTTTATATGATTATTAATAATTCGAAAAATTGGCCCATATCCATTTTATCTATACCTTTTAGTGCACAAGGACATGGAATACTTTGGTTTATGTACACACTTATAGGCCTTTACCTGCTCGTACCAATTATCTCGCCTTGGATAAAACAAGCCTCTAAAAGAGAATTAGAAATATACTTACTATTGTGGATGGTTACACAATGCTATCCTTACCTATCTTTATTCTTAGAAGTAAATTCTTCTAATACGGGTATATTATATTATTTCACTGGATATGCTGGCTATTTTTTACTAGGATATTATCTCAATCGTTATCCGGTTTCTCTTAAATGGTTATTGCCATTGGCCATATTAATGTTGCCATTACCTCTATTAAATAAAGTATTTAGTTGGGGGTTGGATTTCTGTTCTGTATTTTGGTATTTGTCAGCACCTATTACTATAATGACAGCAGCTTGGTTTGTTGAGCTAAAAAGACTATGTGAAATATTTGCATTGAACATAAAACTTTCAACAATTTCAGGTCTTTCATTTGGAATCTATCTTATTCACATATTCATTATGCGTACCTTGCTATGGAATTGGAATGTAATCACAGAAATACCCAATTATTATCTACAAACAGCCGTGGTAGCTCTATTTACTTTTATAGGTAGTTATGTCGTTTGCAAAATAATTTCGTACCTACCTTACTCACAATATGTAATAGGCTATACAGAAAGAAGTAAAGCTATTAAGCATTAAAATAAGCATTCAATCATATAATAAACGTATGAAAAAACGCATTTTCATAGCCATACATTACTTAGAAATTGGAGGAGCGGAAACAAGCCTGATAGGCCTGCTCAACGCAATTGATCCAGAGCTGTACGATGTGGACTTGTTTTTATACAGTCATCGGGGAGAACTATTGAAACAGGTACCCAATACCATACACTTATTACCGGAAATAAAGAAGTATGATGTCATAGAAAAACCGATAAAGGAAGCGATACAAAAAGGATGCCCCGATATTGCATTGGCCAGATTATGGGCAAAATATCAGTTTGCCCGGTATGCGAAGAAAAACCACTTGAAAGAAGGCTCGGCTATCCTGCAATATGTGTTTGATGCGATTACTCCGCTGTTGCCGGATATCAATCCGAACACGGAATATGATCTTGCCATCAGCTTCCTGACACCGCACAACATTGTACTGAATAAGGTAAAGGCCAAGAAAAAATTAGCATGGATTCATACGGATTACACCAAAATCAGTGTGAATGTGGAAAAGGAGATAAAGGTTTGGAGTCAGTTCGATCACATTGTCTCGATATCAGAAGATGTAACACGTGCGTTTCTGAAGGTATTTCCAACTTTAACAGGAAAGATTATCGAAATAGCCAATATCCTCTCTCCACAGACGGTTAGAGTAAAGGCTTTGATAGACAAAGTTAATTTCCCAATTCAAAAAGGGAGAGTAAATTTACTTTCAATAGGGCGGTTTTCATCACAAAAGAACTTCGATAATGTGCCAGATATTTGCCGCAGAATATTGCAAGAAGGATGTGATGTGTACTGGTATATCGTAGGTTATGGCGGGGATGAGCATCTGATAAAGGAGAAAATAAAGGAGGCTGGAATGGAAAATCGCGTCATTCTGTTAGGAAAACAAGAAAACCCTTATCCGTTTATTAAGGGATGTGACATTTATGTACAGCCTTCCCGGTATGAAGGTAATGCGGTAACCGTACGTGAAGCACAGATATTGTGCAAGCCCGTTATTATAACTAACTATCCCACGGCACATAGCCAAATTAAACATGGTGTAGACGGTGTGATAGTTCCGTTGGACAATGTCGGCTGTGCCCATGAAATAGCTCAATTCATAAAGAGTGAAGAACTGCAACAGAATATAGTCGGTTACTTGAAGGAACATGATTATGGAAACGAGAAGGAGGTGCAAAAACTGTATCGTTTAATGAATTAGTTACCTGTTTTTACCCTTCACACCCTTCACCGAGTCGTATCACGCGATAGCGGTTTCCTTCACGGGTATGCAGCCGTTCCACACCGGAAGCAACCAATGCACTGCCGAAATGTGCCAGGTTGATGTTACGCATCAATCCCCGATGATGTTCCCGGAGCACCTCGAGAATATCAGCAAGCGAAAGTAACTCGCAAGCCTCGTCGGATGCAGCAGCACGGAAATGGCTGCGGAAGATTTCTTCTTCGGGCATGATGCGGTAGAACTCCTCATTGTGCCGCTGGATTTCTGCTTCTTCGTCGGTAGTGAACCAGTAACGTGCTCCGGAGAGTAATTCATGTTTGAGCTGGGCATATAGCTGGTCGTGGTCAATACCCGTACAGTCTATCATGTTTTTTACTTCCACACAGATGAATCGGCGGCTGCCGGTAGGGTCGGTAAGCAGGTCTTTACGGTTAGAGGTGCCAATGAAAGAGGCGATACGGGGCAGCTGGCAGAAATTTTTCTTGTATGCCTTGCGCACGTTGAGTGAGGGCATCTGCATCAGGTTTTTCAACTGTGCCATTTTTTTCACCGAAAGCCGATCGAACTCATCTAAGTTTATCAGTCCCATCAGGGCGAGTTTGACCTCGGTAGAATTTCCTCCTGACATGTCAAGCTGGTCGGTATAGTAAGCCTGCAAAGAAGGGGGAACAAGTGACTTGCAGAAGGTGGATTTGTGCCGTCCCTGTTCGGTGCTGATAAGCAGGGGAGCAGTACAGTTGGCATGAATGCCCTGGTTCAGTCCCATCCATTGGGCAGTCAGGGCAAGCATCCAGCGATGGAAACAGTTTTTCCAGTACGGATGGGTAGAAACACGTGTCGAAAGGTCGGTCAAACGGTCGGTGCCATCCCATTCCGGCAGATGGTCCAGATACATGTGAAAAGGATGATAAGTTTCGATATAGGTGGAGCAGATATACCGTTTGACATCCCGGTCGTGGCAACATATACCAGAGTTGAATGCTTCAATGCATATTGTATTCATTTCACGTTCACCTAAAAAAGTAAATTCAGATGCCGTGGAATGTGCGGACTGGTATTCCGTTACTTCAGAAAGCAAATTGAACCGGAACCGGTAATTATCATTCAGAAAACGGCTCAGTTCATCAGGCTTGTAGCGATTTGATTTGGTTACAAATGGTGCTACTGCTTGAATGGATGTGGTTTTACTGTTGAAATCTTCAGCTGTAAAACGATGACGGAACTTACTGAAAATGTTTTTTAGAAATGTCTTCATATTGTTTTAATTTATAACTTTGGCAAATATAACGTGCATGAATACTGTTTGCAATACTCTGTAATGCTGTAGGGTAAAATCTCGCAACAAGCTGGTTTGACTGTTTCCAAAACTTCGGGCAGTACAGGGATAAAAAGTAAACATGCGGACGTTTGAATAATTACACAGAGGTGAAAATATCGTTTTACTCATGTGAAACAAATGTTTTATATAAGTCGGGCGAACGATTCACCTGAATGAAAAGAGACCGATATAACTACATGCCACATGCCGATTTTGTTTGATTTTTATACGTCACCGTCCGATCCGGAGAAGGGAGAAAAGGAAAAATACCATGCACGGGTGGTAAGAAGCCAGACCGTGCAGATAGAAGATATAGTGAATCACATCAGCAAGCGCTGTACGCTTTCGAAGGGAGATATCCGGGCGGTACTGGAGGAGTTAGGAGATGAATTAGTGTACAACTTGTGTGAAGGTGACCGGGTGTGCCTGCCGGGGATAGGTTATTTCTACCTTTCGCTTTCGGCTCCCAAAGATGCTAATCCCCAAACCACCCGTTCACAGAGCATCGGAATAAAAGCCGTGGAATTCAGAGCAGACAGTATCCTGAAAACACGACTGAAGAATCGTGCCAGGTTTGAAAGAAGCGACATTAAGGTACATTCATCCCGACTGGACATTTATGAAATAGATGCGTTGCTTGTGGATTACTTTTATGAGAACGATTTTCTGACAAGAACTAAGTTTGAAAGGCTCTGTGGGTTTACGAAAACAACCGCCCAACGTCATCTGCAGAGATTGCTGGATGAAGGCAGGCTGGTAAATGTCAATACATCTCACAATCCGATATATAAGCCGGCAAAAGGCTTTTACGGAAATGAATGAAGATTTCTATGATATGATACCTAAAATAATACATTATTGCTGGTTTGGGGGGAAAGAAAAACCTGAAGATGTGAAACGCCTGATAGGTACATGGAAGAAATACTGCAAAGGATACGTCATCAAAGAATGGAACGAAAGCAATTTCGACATCAACCAATGTGCTTATTGTCGGGATGCCTATCAACATAAGAAATGGGCATTTGTAAGTGACGTGGCACGTCTTTGGGCACTTTACCACGAAGGAGGCATCTACATGGATACCGATGTGGAAGTGTTACGCCCGCTGGACGATTTATTAGAGCACAAAGCATTTTTAGGATTTGAAGGAACTCAATGGATAGCGACCAGCATCATAGGGGCAGAACCGAAGAATGAACTGATAGGTAAATTCCTGAACTCCTATCAACTGCGCGAGTTTATCAAGGCAGACGGAAGCCTGGATCATACTACCAATGTAGAAGAATGGACCCGGATGCTCACCCGTTCATACGGACTGATTCTGAATGGGGAAAAACAGCAAATCCACGATTTTACGATATATCCTTCGGAATATTTCACTCCCTACGATTACCTGAACGGAAAAATCACCTGCACACCAAAGACTTATACCATACATTGGTTCAGCCAGTCATGGATAGGCAATTCCAAATGGCGTACCAAATTATCACAACTGTTCCATCGATTAATAGGAATAAAAATGAAATAAAAATAGAGTAAGTAAATGAAGACACTCACTATATTTACTCCTGCATATAACCGAGCGCACACATTAGGCAGAACGTATGAAAGCCTGCTTCGCCAGACCTGTGATGACTTTGAATGGCTGATAGTGGATGACGGCTCTAAAGACTCGACCAAATCACTGGTAGAAGAATGGATGCAGGAAGGTAAAATCAGTATCCGATACATTTATCAGCAAAATCAGGGAATGCATGGTGCCCACAACACCGCGTACCGGAATATCGATACCGAACTGAATACCTGCATCGATTCTGACGACTATATGCCTGATGATGCAGTGGAAACGATTGTCAATTTCTGGAAAGCCAATGGCTCTGATAAATATGCAGGGATTATCGGACTGGATTTTACCGAAAATGGAAAGGTTATCGGCACTTCTTTCCCGAAAGAGATGAAAGAAACGACGTTAAACGGTTTTTATGCTAAAGGTGGAAAAGGTGACAAAAAGTTGGTGTACAGAACCGATGTAATTAAGCAATACCCAGAATACCCGATATTTGTAGGAGAAAAATATGTGAGCCTCGGTTACAAGTATCTGCTCATTGATCAGGATTATACCTTGCTGACCTTGAACAAGATGCTTGTAGTGGTAGAATACCAGCCAGACGGCTCCAGCATGAACATGTATCGGCAATATTGGAACAATCCCAAGGGGTTTACTTTTATTCGAAAAGTAGACATGAAACTATGTGGCAGTCTGAAACGGAAATTTGAATCGTGCATACACTATGTGTCAAGTTCTATCAGAGCTAAAAATATGCGCTTTATTGCAGAATCTCCATTACCGGTCTTGACAATACTTGCCATTGTTCCGGGAATAATTTTATATACATTTATTAGATATAGAAACTCTAAAATTAAGTGATATGAAAATTGTATATTGTACAGACAGTATATGTTATCCGGGGGGAATCCAGAATATCACAATTACGAAAGCTAATGGGCTTGCTCAAATGGGGCATCAAGTATGGATAATAGTTACTGATAATAAGCGTCCTCCTTTACATCCGGTAGATTCAAAAGTCAAAGTAATAGATTTGAATGTAAATTATTTTGAAAATGACTGGAAGTCAAAATATTATGTAGTAAAAAGTATTGTGACAAAAAGGAAGAGACATAAAAGGATAATATCGAAAGTGTTAAATGAAATAAATCCGGATGTAATAATATCCACAGGTACTTCTGAAAAGAATTTTTTACCCAATATAAAATTAAAGTCAACGCCAATATTTATTAGAGAAATACACAATCAAAAAGGATATAGATATTCCCATGCAAGAAATCTTTTTGGAAAAATAATGGCTATTTTAGGAAATTGGTATGACTATTCTTGGAATATAAAAAAATATGATAAGATAGTTATCCTAACAAATGAGGATAAAGAATTAAATTGGAAGAATAATAAAAAGGTCGTTGTGATAGGAAATCCTGTGACTTTTGATACCGATATTAAAGTGTCTCCTTTGACAGATAAAAAAATTATAACAGCGGGAAGACTTGTTCATCAGAAAAATCATAAATCCTTAATCAATGCTTGGAAAATTGTAAATGAGAGACACCCTGATTGGCAATTGGAAATTTTGGGGGATGGAGCATTAAGAAATGATTTATTAAAACAAATAGATATCTTGGAGCTAAATAATAGAGTATTGCTTAAAGGATATACCAATGATATTATATCTCAAATGCAAAAGGCGTCAGGCTATGTCCTTTCTTCTTTGTTCGAGGGTATGCCTTTGGTACTTATTGAAGCCATGGCTTGTGGGCTTCCTATTGTATCGTATACTTGCCAGTGTGGCCCTAAAGATTTAATTGATCATGGAAAAAATGGCTTTTTATGTGAGGTTAATGATGAAAAAAAGTTGGCAGAACACATTTGCAATATAATAGAGGATAATGCACTTAGAATCAGGATGGGACAAGCGAGTAAGGAGAAATCTGAAGAATTCAAAATAGAAAAGATAGCAACAAAATGGGTAGCTTTATTTAAACTCCTAATAAAGAATAAAAATAAATGAATGAACCTATCAGAATTCTGAATCTCTTTACCATCATGAACCGGGGTGGAGCAGAAACTATGGTCATGAATTACTATCGTGCTATAGACAAAAGCAAGATACAATTCGATTTTATGGTACACCGCCAGGAAAAAGGAGCTTACGATGATGAAATAGAAGCCATGGGGGGAAGGATATTCAGAATGTGTCCCATTTATCCACAGAACTTGTTCCGATATAAACGGATGTTGAAAGAGTTTTTTGACAATCATCCTGAATATCAGATTCTTCACTCTCACATGTCAGAACTGGGCTATTTCGCTTTTAAGGAGGCTATCAGGCATCATGTTCCGGTGCGGATTTGCCATGCACATAGTTCTCCTAATTTTAAAATAGAAACATTTAAAGAAAAATTAAAGGTTTTGCCTAGAGAGATTCTGGCTAGAGGTATGAGAAAGTTTTCTACTGATTTTTTTGTTTGTAGTAAAATTGCTGGGGATTGGTTGTTTGGAAAGAAAAACGAGTCCAAATTTATTATGATGAATAATGCTGTAAATGCAGCTAGTTTTGCATATAATAAAGAAACTGCTGATATAATAAAAACAGAAATGAAATGGGGAGATAAAATTGTTGTGGGGCATGTAGGAAGATTTATCGTGCCTAAGAATCACTCTTTTTTGATAGATATTTTCCAACAATTTCATGCAAAACATCCCCAAAGCATTTTAGTTTTGGTTGGAGATGGTGACCAAAGAGAAAATATATGTAACAAAATAAAAAAATTAAATTTAGAAGATTGTATCATATTATTGGGCTTTCGCTCAGATACAGCAAATTTATATAAAGCATTCGATATATTTGTTTTTCCATCTCTATATGAAGGATTGCCTGTATCATTAGTTGAAGCCCAGTCTGCCGGTCTTTCTTGTATTGTTTCTGATACGATTTCTACACAAGCCCGAATATTACCCAATTACTCAATTTTATCATTAAAAGTTTCACTTGGAGTTTGGGTAAATGAGATGGAGAAGCATTTAAATGATAAAAGAGAAAATACAACGGAAAACATTAAAAAAGCCAAATTTGATATTTACAGTAATGCGGAATGGCTTACGAATCTATATCTAAACAAATTATCATGACAAATCCTTTAGTTTCTATTGTTGTTCCTGTCTATAATGTCTGTGAATTTTTACCGCAATGTATGGAAAGTCTAGTAAGACAATCTTATCCTAACATTGAAATAATAGCAGTAAATGATGGTAGCACTGACAATAGCCTAGAGATTCTGGATCAATATGCTCAGGAATTTCCACAGGTAAAAATAATTTCTCAAGATAATGCCGGACTGTCTGCTGCTAGAAATACAGGAATAGCTTCTTCTAAAGGGGAATATCTGTGTTTTGTTGACGGTGATGACTGGGTGGATACAGATGCATGCCTGAAAGCTATTGAGGCTGTTCTAAAAAATAATGTAGATATAGTTTGCTGGAATTATGTAAAAGAATACAGGCATAACTCTATACATGTACAATGCATAAAAGTGAATGAACTATATGAAGAAAATACCGTCAAAAATTTATATAGACGTATTGTTGGTCCAATAAAAGAAGAACTGGGCTTCCCACAATATCTGGATTCGCTTTCTACTGTATGGGGAAAACTATACAAGAGTGAATTAATTAAGAAGAATTCTATTTCTTTCGTTTCAACAAAAGAAATAGGTACAGAAGATCTGTTATTTAATGTAGAAGTTTTTAGCCATATCCGGAGGGCCTATTTGATGACAGATTGTTTAAGTCATTATCGTAAATACAATTTAACATCACTAACTGCTACTTATAAGCCTAACTTGGCAGTACAATGGACTAACTTACAAAACAGGGTGTTGGCTATCATAGGACAGGATGTGGAGCTGAGACAGGCTTATATGAATAGGATAGCCTTAAGTATTATTGGAATTGGTTTGAACGAATGCATCTCGAAAGCTTCTATAAAAAGAAAAAAAGAAAGGATAAACAGCTACTTATGTGGTAAGTATCCCAACCAAGCATTAAAACAATTACATCTCAAATATTTTCCAATACACTGGAAGTTATTTTTTGCTATTGCTAAATATCACCATATATGGATATTCATGTTTTTATTAAGGATAATATATGAAATAATAAATAAAAAATGATTAGTGTTATTGTACCAATTTATAATGTAGAAGAATACTTACCAGCATGTATTGAAAGTATTCTTAACCAGACATACAAAGACCTTGAAATACTTTTGATAGACGATGGTTCTACTGATAATTCAGGTAAAATTTGTGATGATTATGCTGAAAGAGATAAAAGATGCATTGTTATTCATCAACAAAATAAAGGGTTGTCAGGAGCCAGAAACACAGGTTTAGATAACGCTCAAGGTGAGTGTATTTCTTTTATTGATGGTGATGATTATATTCATCCGCAAATGCTTGAAATACTATATAATGAAATAAGAAAAGGAGATTTCGATTTTTCGATGATATTATATAAAAAAATTTGGAAATATCAGAAGCTACAAGACCCTATTGTAACTTATACAATACAATCACTTTCGCAAGAACAACTAATGAAATCATTATTTAATAAAAGCCCATCAGATGTGAATCTTCAAGAGTCATATTTTCAAGCAGTTTGGAATAAATTGTATAGTTCTAGAGTAATAGGTAATAGTCGTTTTATTAAAACACGTACAGAAGATACAGAATTTAATAATAGAATTTATTTGAAGTGTAATAGAGCTGTATTGGTAAATGTGGAGGCATATTATTGGTTTCAAAGATGTAATTCATTGTGTCATCTGCCTTTTAGTTTATATACAATAGATTTCATTAATTCTTACTATATATGTTGGCAAGAAATACCTGAACAACAACAAATGTATAAAGGATTGTGTCTTGAGAAACTTTATAAGACAATAATAAATATTTGTTACTATGCTAATAATTCTATATATAAAAAATATGTAAATGATTTAGCTAAGAAACTAGTTAATGATACTCAATATTTTTTTTGGAGAAATTATTATATAAAACTCCCAATGAAAATAATGCTGATGACATTTTATAAAGTGCCTTTTTTATATAAAATATTTATGTGGTTAGTAAAAATGCGTTCTTTAGTATTATCTTACTTTGATAAATAATAGAATATTAAGGTATCTAAAGTTTATTTTTAGTCTAATTTTGAGATAGAAATAAAATTATATGATTTTGATTTCAGTTATTATCACAATTTATAATATTAGAACGTATTTGAGCTAATGTGTCCAAAGTGTTTTTGAACAATCGTACCACATTGTGAGATTATATTAGTTGATGATGCTATACAGATGATTCGGGTGTGTTGTGTGATGAATTTGTCCCCCCAAATCACGTATTAGAGTTTTTCATAAAGATAATAGCTGTCTCTCCGATACACGAAATTATGGATTATTGCAAGTTTTAGGGGTACTTAGATGGAGATGACAGGATTACATCACGTGCTATAGAAAATTTGATAAAAACAGTAGAGAATTTTCATGCTGATTTCGTTTAAGGTGGATTTTACTATGCATATTCAGAGTATTTACTACAGCGCAAAGAAACTTCAGTTATAACTACTTTTACCGCAAAGGAGGTAATTAAGGAACTTGTCTTGGATGCCCGAATCAAAAAAATTGTCTGGGGAAATTTAATTCGTAAGGAACTGGCTTTAAAAGTACCTTTTTAAAAAGGGAAATATTGTATGGATTTTTTGGGTAATATCAAATGATTGAATTCGCTGAAAGTTATGTCTATTGTCCCTATCCGAGATATTTTTACAGGCAACGATTTGGAATATTTCAGGCAATTCTTCTATGAAGAATTTGAATCTGTTAGAAGGAGTTGAATAGCGTTTAGTTTAGCATTATCATGATTTGTGTAATCTTCCCAAATTGGTGTATTGACTAGTATAGTTCTTTCCTATACCTTCTTGCTAAACTTAAAACTCGAAAGATTATGTTTAGCGAAAAAGATTTTGAAAGACTGTGGCTCTTCTACAAGACCGATGGTGAGCCCAAATGAGCTTCCATCAACTCATTCTGCATTAGCAACAATATTCTGTACACGGCATTCTATGACTGGTTCAAGAAGACACAGAAGAAGATTGTACCTGTAGAAGTGGAAGGTATTCCTGAGGAGTTAATCGAAATAGGCAATGAGTAGCAGGATGTTGCTAAAGACGAGCCCAAACGTACATCTCCCCGTAAAGGAAGCATCATGGTAACGATAAGGATCTGTGAGGGCTTGTGCATACAGAAAAAAGACTTGACTATCAAGGACTGAAAGCAATGGTAGAGAAAGTGGGTATAAACTTCATGACATGAGATGCAAAGCTCAGCGTATATGCGAGATAATTCGCGACCGATATCACCGTGATTCGTTGAATGCTTTACATGTTCATGTCGAAAAAACAGCGCAAAGTTCGTATGATACACTATGATCGCAATGCTTACTACCTTCATGAGAAGTTTTTCATAAGGGGCTACAGGTTCATGAAAATAGAGCGTAAGTACGATGCTATAGTGTATAATATAGATTGGAAAGACTTGGTCACAATACTGGAAACTCCAGTAATAACGAGCATAAGTGTTTAATGATAAAATTTTGAAAATCAGTAAATAAGTACCCTGGATGTTTGTGTGTATTACTGAGGATGAGTATCTTTACATAAATATTCAGAGAACATGGAAATAGAAGAACTCATAGAAAATATACTCAGACAGAAACATTTTGAAGAGATGATGAACAGGTCTGAAAAGGGGCATACACAACTTGAAGGAATGAACCAGGAGCAGATATAGAGGTTCGCTATGTTTCTATTTGAGAAGAATTAGAACAAAAGCCAATAGCTTGATGAAATGATAGCACGGCTTGATGAAATAGGGAAAGACATTAAGGAGTCTAATAATATAATAGACTTCCTTATAAATGCATAGCTTAAGGCAAACAGCAAGGCTGAGAAGGTTGTCCTTGAATACAAACTTCGCAATAAGGAATACAAGGCACTTGAGAAAAAGTACAATGCCCTTATTGAACGTCTTTCTCTTATAAACGTTATGGTTTATGCGTCCTCGAAAAGTCTCAAAGGCATTGACCGTAAAAGGAGAGCATGATGACAAGGATGATTTTGACGGTACTCCTACTGCTCCGATAACTGAAGTTCCACAGTCAGATTCTGCCGCATCATGCGACACGCAGGATACTCCGGCCACTCCTCTTTCCAAGGCAAGGCCATATAGGAAAGGAATGACATATAATAAGACTTGTATAGGTACACCGATAATACACAGATCCTATTATATAATGTTTCCTGAAGTTTCTGTAGTAATATCCTCAATCTTCCGTATAATAAGAAATATCGTAAGCAACATAGAGTAATATCATTTTGAAGTGTTTAAGGTTAAGTATGCTGACGGCAAGATTGAAAGCATGTACCTTCCCGTTAAAGATGATATACAGGCGGACATCTGCACTGAGATAGTACCGGGTACAAGCATTACGGCAAACAAGCTCTCGTATCTTATGTTCAACTGCTTCCAGATGTCAAAACCTGCATAGAGGGACCTTAAGAACTGTCTGTCGGATATGGATTGGAACACTTTTCCTCAGAACCTGCTGAACTGGGCTGATAAAGGTGCAATGCAGCTCAATAAGCTGTTACCTGCATTCAAGAAGATTGCCCTTCAGGACAGTGCGAACGTGAATGTGGACAAGATATGGCTTACAATAAGAAACGCAAAACCTATATGTGGTGCCTGACAAATAGAAAAGCACGTATAGTCTTTTTCGTTTATAAGGATACAACGGATGATGAAGGTTTACATAAACATGGAGGCATGAGCAGAAACGTGTTGAAGGAGTTCCTTGGTGATGCAAAAATCAAATCACTGCATAGTGATGGTTGTAACGTATATATGTATCTTGACAATGAACTTATGGATATTGAGTATCTCTGCTGTCCGGCTCATGCAAGGGCTAAGTTCAAGTATGCCTACGACCAGGTGTCTACCGGCAAGAATCTTCCTTGAGCTGATAGCAAGATTATACGGCATGGAAGATACATACCGCTGGGAAAAACTCACCACAGACGAGATTTACCGCAGAAGTAACAGCAAGGTGATGACTGAAATCATTGAAAAGATAAGAACGGAACTTTATGATCTGCAGGCAAATCCGGATGAAAGCAGAAGTAAATTTATGAGTAAGGTCATTAAATATCTGAAGAACTTCTGGAATCTGATTTTCGCCTACAGAAATGGCGGAGAATACTCCATAGACAATATGGCGGCGGAAAGAGCGATAAGACCAATCACTGTCCAACGAAAGAACAGCCTGTTCTTCGGAAGTGTGAAAGGAATACAGAACTCAGCAATCTATAATACCTTTATAGAAACTTGCAAACAGGTAGTAGTCTCTTTCAGGGATTACTTCTGCAAGCTGCTCAGAGAGCTAAAAAAGGGAGGAACGGATTACGAAAACCTTCTTCTCATGACAATGTGCAAATAATGATCGTTAAATTTGTAGACTCTTTTTTATACGGGTGCCTGCTGGATTCCGCTTAAAAAGGAAGAAGCATTAAAAAGAATGTTTTTTATGATATTAATTTGATGAAAACTATTTTTATGAAAAAAATATCAATACTTATACCATGCTATAATGAAGAAGCTTCGTTACCTTTACTTTACAATGAACTTATAAAACTGATGAATCCACATTCCAACTATGCTTGGGAAATTCTAATGATTAATGACGGTTCTAAAGACCGGACTTTAGAAATCATAAAAGACTATCGAAAGAAAGATAATAGAGTCTGTTATGTTGATCTTTCTCGAAATTTTGGAAAAGAAAAAGCAATGCTTGCAGGTTTTGATTATGTGGCAGGAGATTGCATGGTAATAATGGATGCCGATTTGCAACATCCACCATATATTGTAAATGAAATCACTAGTGTCCACTAAAAATTAAAGGACGAATAAAAAATTATAATTACTAAATAAATTTGGTCCATCAAGACCGCTTTGTTCTTTGACATCATTGAATTTAGTTTTGCTGAAGAGATCCCTTAATGGAGTCTTGTCCGTAAGAGAAATGCCAAGAATTTGTAGAACTTCGTATGTCGATCTATCCAGTTTCATATCATGTTGCATGATAGCTACAAGACAGTAGGCAATGATTGCTGAGTAGACTTGTATCTTTACAGCGTTCTCGGAAGTACCCCAAAATTTCTTTATTTTAAGGTGTTGCTTGAGCCATTTAAAGAACAGTTCCACTTGCCAACGATTCTTGTAAAGTTCCGCTACCTGTAAGGCTGGAATATGTTTTGCATTTGTAAGATAAATGAACTCCCTTTCGTCTTCTTCATCCCAAAACCTCACCAAACGAATCGTTTCAGGGTATGATTTTTGGGTATAGAAACCGGTAAGTTCAATCTCACAGTCTGACTGTATATTCTTAGGTAAACGTCGTTTCCATTTGAGTACTTTCGCCTTAATATTTGTTTTAGCCCGTACAACAAAAAACGAATCCATCATATGTATCTTATAGAGACGATGATAATCGTTATATGCACGGTCGAAAACATAGAAAGAGCCAGACTCATAAGGTATTACATCCATTGCCTTGACATCGTTTATCTTTGCTTCGGTTATATGGATAAAGGCAGGTACTTGAGTCTCTACATCATACAACGTATGGATTTTGACACCTCCCTTATGTGTACGGAAGTTTGCCCAAGGAAACAGTTTCAGACACAAGTCAATCGTTGTAGAATCGAAGGCATATACATTTCCGTTTAGTTTGAATATGTCATTTATTCTTTTCTTTCTGGCCTCGCTTATCATATAGAATGCGAAGTCCTCAAAGATACGGTAGTCCCGGTTCTCATTTGCTTTTGCAAGGTTACTCCGAGTGACATGTTTCCCAACCCCAAGATGGTAGCATTTCTCTTGATGTGCATTCAGCGCAACAATCAGATGGAGAAACTTGTAGTTGTTCAAAAACTCAACCATTTGGGAGAAAACGTATTTGTCTTTATTCATATACAGCCTAACATAAAAGGCTGCAAAGTTATTATTTCAAATTGTTGCGCATGAAATTCTCTTCTAATAAACTGTAATTCAATTGTTTCAGAGAACTATTCGCGATTTTTAGTGAACAGTAATGATATTTTTTATGTTTTCATTTCTAGCTTTTTTACTCACAACTCCTATTACATTTATCCTATTTCCACTTATAGCAGGACTTATTATCAGAAATAAGAAGTGGAAAAAAGTCGTGTATATTCTTGCAATATTGTTAACATTGGTATTTACCAATACCATGTTATTCCCAAAAGCAGAAGAACAATGGTATAAAGAGTTTGATCATCCGCTACCGGAAGGTAAAGTGTATAATTGTATTGGGTGGATATAGTTCCTGGGACTGGGACAGAAATCGGTCTGAGTTTATTGAGATTGCAGATCGGTTGACAGAAGGAATCAGGCTATATAAATGTGGGACAATACAAAAGCTGGTATTGGTCTCGGATGGTTCCATAATCCAAAGTAAAGATGGTACAGGATTACAAGGAAATCCTCGGGAGATGATGAGGTACTTGAATGAGCTGGGAATTCCTGCAGAAGATATAATAATGGAGGTTTATGCGAACAATACGAAAGAGAATGCTGTATTTACTAAAAGATTGTTAGGTGAAGAATTGGATACTATTTCTGTTTCGCTGATAACCTCTGCTATACACATGAAATGCTCATTGCAGGCTTTTCATGCAGAAGGAGTTTACCAGGAAAGTTATATAACTGACACTTTGGTGCATGTAAAAGGTCCGGAAGTAAGTTTTATGCCTTCTATAGTTACCTTAGTGTGCTGGCCCGAATTACTGTATTAATGGCTAGGATATTTTTTACTTAGTCAAAATAGTTTCACTGTAATTAAGAGATTATGTATAAGTTTCTTTTTAAAAGAATAATTGATTTTATTTTAGCCTTCATTATGTTTATTGTTTTCTTTCCTATATTGCTTATAACTGCTATTGTGTTGGGTATAGCGAATAGAAATATCCATGTTTTTTTTATACAGACTCGTCCGGGAAAAGACGGAAAGCTTTTCAGTATATTTAAATTTAAGACCATGACTGATGAAAAGGGGGCAGATGGGAAACTTTTACCAGATGAAGATCGATTGACTGCCGTAGGTAAAATTGTCCGGTCTATTTCTTTGGATGAATTGCCTCAGCTTATCAATGTGCTGAAAGGAGATATGTCTTTAATAGGTCCTCGTCCGTTACTGGTTCAATACTTGCCCTTGTATACGAAGGAGCAGAGTCGCAGGCATGAAGTACGACCTGGTATTACGGGGTGGGCGCAATGTCATGGGCGTAATGCTGTTAGTTGGGCAGAAAAATTTGAACTGGATGTGTGGTACGTAGATCACTGTTCGTTTTTACTGGACTTGAAAATCGTTGCTTTGACAGTTTGGAAAGTTTTTAGTAGAGAAGGTGTAACCAAAGAAGGTCAGGCAACTACAGATTACTTTAATGGAAATAATTGACTAAGGATTTATGTTTTTGTATGGTGCAGGCGGGCACGCCAAGGTTATAATGGATATTCTTAAAGCTGAAGGAAAACAGGTGGAGGCTTTGGTTGATGATAACGAGGGGGTGGATGAATTGATGGGAGTAAAGGTCTTGCATAATGTGAATTGTGGAATTTCTCCCTTGATTGTAAGTATAGGGAATAATCGTATACGCAGGTTGATTGCAGAAAAGGTTGATGCCGTATTTGGAATGGCAGTTCATCCCTCTGCTATTGTTTCTGATTCTGCAAGGATAGATGTGGGTACGGTAGTAATGCAGGGAGCTATTATACAGGCCTGTGTGCAGATAGGAAGACATTGTATTATTAATACAGGTGCTTCTATTGATCATGAGTGTGTGATTGATGACTTTGTGCATATTTCTCCTAGGGTTACGTTGTGTGGAAATGTACATGTGGGTGAGGGAACCTGGATAGGAGCTGGTACGGTAGTTATTCCTGGAGTGAAAATTGGAAAGTGGACGGTCATAGGGGCTGGATCGGTGGTAGATAAGGATATTCCTGACGGAGTGTTGGCTCTTGGTAACAGATGTGAGATTGTGAAAACATTATGATGAGAAAAAAAGTTTTACGTATAACAACTGTCCCTGTTTCGTTAAAACTGTTGCTGGAAGGGCAGCTGAATATGTTGAATAGGGATTATGAGGTGGTGGCGGTTTCATCGCCTGGCAAGGAACTGGAAGAGGTAGGGAAAAGAGAGGGGGTAAGAACTGAAGCGGTATGTATGGAGAGACGTATTGCTTTGGTACAGGATTTCAAATCTCTTGTTGACTTAATACGGCTTATACGAAAGGAAAAACCTTGGATGGTGCATACGATGACTCCTAAGGCGGGACTGCTGGGGATGTTGGCGGCATGGATATGTAAAGTACCGGTCAGGATGCACACGTTTACAGGGTTGGTATTTCCGAGTGCTGTCGGTGTAAAAAAACAATTGCTGATATTGACCGACCGAATTACTTGTGCATGTGCTACTTTTGTGAATCCGGAAGGTAAAGGGGTGAAAGATGATTTGGTGAGGTTTGGAATTACGCGAAAAAAGTTGCATGTTATAGGAAATGGAAATGTGAATGGTGTGAATGTTGATTTCTTTGATCGGACAGATGAAGTGCTGTTACGTGCGCAAGCTATTCGTAAAGAAGGGTGTTTTACGTTTTGCTTTGTGGGGAGAATTGTTGGCGATAAGGGTATTAATGAATTGGTGGAGGCTTTTCTTAAACTGGTGGGTGAGTTTCCTGCATGTAGGCTGATTCTTGTGGGGGATTTTGAGGAGAAACTGGATCCTGTGATGCCCGTAGTTCGGCGGATTATATTTGAGAATGAGCGAATTGTGTTTTCTGGCTGGAAAGATGATATCCGGCCGTATCTTGCCGCTTCTGATGTGTTTGTTTTTCCCAGTTATAGGGAAGGTTTTCCTAATGTTATACTTCAGGCTGGTGCGATGGGATTACCGTGTATTGTAACGGACATTAATGGGAGTAATGAAATTATTCATGACCAGGTGAATGGTTTGATTATACCACCGCATGATAAGGATGCATTGTGGAAGGCAATGAAAATTATGGTTACGGATGAAACTATTCGACGGGAGATGGGGGATAGGGCGCGTAATATCATTATAAATAGATATGATAGGCATTTAATATGGGATGAAATACAAAGGGTTTACGCCGAATTGTAGTTTCATTTTTTCTTTTTCTGATATTTGACAGCTTGATAGTTGTTAGATTGGGCATCGGTCTTTTTATAATGAAGATTGATTGTTTTTACTTGTTCGTTCTTTGACGTAATGGCAGTAGTTGACTGAAAAAACTGGCAGATGGAATATAAGTTTGGATTGGAAGATATAAGGGAACTATCCAATAAAGAGAAGATTTCATTGCAGCGTCGGTATGCTTTGCATTGTAAATATGAGGAAGCGGTAGCTATGTATGCTGACACGGAACTTCCTCTATGTGAGATAGCTGCAAAGTGTGATGTTCCGTTGGGGGGATTTGGAAAATATTTACGACGTTATTGGCGTGAATTGATGTTGCGTAGAAAAGGAATCTCTTGTGAGGGAAAGAACCCTGAAGATATAAAGGTTATTCCTCCTGGTCAGCCTAATATAGTGTCTTGTGCTAAATATAAAGAATCAGTGGAAGCTTGTGGCTCACTGGAATATATAGATTTAAATGTGTCGCAAGTAGCTCGTAAATTTAATGTTAATGGCACGGCATTGGCGAATTATATGCGGAGACATTATGACGAAATCCTAATTTGGCGTGAAAAAGTACGTAAAAGGTTGGGGATTGGTGATAATGTGCACCGAGGTGTTCGTCCGGAATGTGAAGAACAATATGCAGAAGCGGTGGAAATGTATAGATCGACTGAAAAGACGATTCCGGAAGTTGCGGAAATATGTCAAGTTTCTTTAGGTGGGTTAAGTCAGCATTTGAGGTTTTATCATAAAGACGTTATTTGTAAAAGGCAGATAGAACGTAAAGCTGCCAAAAATCCCAAGATTGTTGGGAAAATCTCGGGTAACGGACGATTGCATTGTCCCTCGAAAAAAACTGTAGAAAAATACCGGGAAGCATTGGAACTTTATAGGAACTCTAATTTGATTGTGAAAGAAATAGTACATAAGACAGGAGTTCCACTAGAGGGCTTTCGAAGTTATTTACGAATTTGGCATCGGGATTTGATGTTGGAACGTAGAGAAGTAAAGGACGAGAAAAGTAATGAAGAATATATCGACTTAACGAAGAAAAAACGTTACTTAAAGTCGACTGCTGCAAAATATGAAACAGCTATTAGTAGTTTGAAGAATAATGTTCGACCGATATCACAAATAGCTGTAGAATATGGTTTGAACTCAGAGGCCTTTCGAGTTTATTTGTGGGAGCATGAGCCGGATTTAATGGCACAATGTGGTATGGTAAGAAACAAAGATGGTAAGTGTGTCTCGAAACAAGCTTCTGAAAAGTATGCAGAGGCTGTCAGGCTGTATGAAACAACGACAGAAAATTTGAAATCAATAGCTCAACGTTTAGGTATTGTATATAATAGTTTAGGAGGATATATCCGGCGTAATTATCCAGATGCTAAACAAAAACATGAGGAATTACTGCGTGAGGAGATGAAAACTAATGCTGAAGATTGATTTTCATTCTAGAGCTTGAGTATTAATGACTATTATAAATTGAAGTTTCCCCCCAATAGCATAAATCCCGCTATTTGGGGTAAGTTTTTCTTATTCCTTTTCCTTTTACCGATATATTCTTTATCTTCAAAGGCAAAACCGCACGCTATGAATTACGAAACTTATCAAATCATGCTATATGTCCTGTCCTTCTTGGCAGTGATAGTTTTTGTAGCACTTTATTTTGTGAAGGCCGGGTACGGCATGTTTCGTACCCGCTTGTGGGGATGGTCTGTACCGAACAAAGTAGGTTGGGTACTGATGGAAGCTCCTTCATTTGTGGTAATGGGGCTTTGGGCGTGGAAGGCAGGAGTAAAGGCGTATACTCCGCAGGCCGTATTTGTAGGACTGTTCATGCTGCATTATTTTCAGCGTTCGTTTGTTTTTCCGTTACTGATGAAAGGGAAGAGCTGGATGCCGCTGGCTATCATGGCGATGGGAATACTTTTCAATGTAATCAATGCGACCTTGTTGGCTGCCAGCTTTTTCAGTTGTGCATTACCGGGAAAGTACGAACCGGCTACTTTTTGGACAAATCCTTTACCTTGGGTAGGAGCCGCGATATTTTTCATAGGAATGGCCATTAATCTGCATGCAGACCATGTAATCCGGAATTTACGGAAGCCGGGTGATACGCGTCATTACCTGCCGGAGAAAGGTTTTTATCGCTATGTGACTTCAGCCAATTATTTCGGGGAACTGGTAGAATGGACCGGATTTGCCTTGCTGACGGCTTCACCTGCGGCCTGGGTATTTGTATGGTGGACAGCAGCCAATCTGGTGCCGCGTGCCGATGCCATTTATAAACGCTATTGTAAGGAGTTCGGAAGGCAGGCGGTAGGCAGCAGAAAAAGAATTATACCTTGTATATATTAGGGAAAGGAGGAAAGATGGACTCACTTTTATTTACTCCGGTCACTTTGGGGCCGTTGACACTGCGTAACCGTAGTATTCGTTCGGCCGCATTTGAAAGCATGTGTCCGGGAAATGTGCCTTCACCGCAATTGCTGGATTATCATCGTTCGGTGGCTGCTGGTGGAGTGGGGATGACTACGGTGGCGTATGCAGCCGTAACGCGTAGTGGGCTTTCATTCGACCGGCAGTTGTGGATGAGGCCGGAGATTGTATCGGGATTGCGTGAGCTGACGGATGCGGTGCATGCCGAAGGGGCTGCAGCAAGCATTCAGTTAGGTCATTGTGGCAATATGTCGCATAAGAGTATTTGTGGATGCCTTCCGGTAGGAGCAAGCAGCGGATTCAATTTGTATTCACCCACTTTTGTGCGTGGACTACGTGTTGATGAATTGCCGGAAATGGCAAAGGCTTACGGACGGTCTGTGTGTCTGGCGCGTGAAGCAGGATTTGATGCAGTGGAAATACATGCCGGGCATGGATACCTGATTAGTCAGTTTCTTTCCCCTTCTACCAATCACCGGAAGGATGAATTTGGCGGAACGTTAGCGAACCGTATGCGTTTCATGGAGATGGTGATGGAGGAAGTGATGAAAGCAGCGGGAAATGACATGGCTGTACTCGTGAAAATGAATATGCGCGATGGTTTTCGGGGAGGTATGGAATTGGATGAGTCGTTACAAGTGGCACGGAAACTGCAGGAATTGGGAGCACATGCGCTGGTGCTGAGCGGCGGATTTGTCAGTAAGGCACCAATGTATGTGATGCGGGGTGAGATGCCTATCCGAACCATGACGCACTACATGACTTGCTGGTGGTTGAAGTATGGAGTACGACTGGTCGGTAAATACATGATATCCTCTGTGCCTTTCCGTGAGGCTTATTTCCTGGAAGATGCCTTGAAGTTTCGGGAGGCACTGGACATACCGTTGGTGTATGTGGGAGGTCTGGTGTCGCGTCAGAAAATAGAGGAGGTATTGAATCATGGTTTTGAAGCGGTACAGATGGGACGTGCGTTGCTGAATGAGCCCGATTTTGTGAATCGTATGCGGCGGGAAGAGAATGCACGGTGCAATTGTCGTCACAGTAATTATTGCATAGCCCGTATGTACACGTTGGACATGGCTTGTCATCAGCATTTGCAGGAGGAACTGCCGCCTTGTCTGAAGAAAGAAATCGAACGAATTGAAAGCAAGGGATGAGATGGAGCGTAAATTAGCAGTGATTACAGGTGCCGACGGAGGAATGGGAACAGAGATTACCCGTGCGGTGGCGTTGGCTGGTTATCGGGTGATAATGGCCTGCTGTAACAGGGAAAAGGCTGAGGCTAAAAGAGAGTGGCTGGTGAAGGAGACAGGGAATCCGGAGGTGGAGGTCATGTATATTGATTTGGCTTCGTTGGTTTCTGTGGCTGACTTTGCGGAGCGACTTTGTGCCCGTGGGGAGAGGCTGGCATTGCTGATGAACAATGCCGGGACGATGGAAACTGGTCGCAGACTGACGGAGGATGGATTGGAGCGTACGGTGAGTGTGAATTATGTGGGGCCTTATCTGTTGACACGCAGGTTACTTCCACTAATGGGAGAGGGAAGCAGAGTGGTCAACATGGTGTCGTGTACGTATGCAATCGGACGGCTGGATTTCCCGGATTTTTTCTTGCGCGGAAAGAAGGGGAGTTTCTGGCGAATACCGGTTTATAGCAATACGAAATTAGCTTTGACGCTTTTTACGCTTGAATTGGCAGCTCGTGTGAAGGAGAGAGGTATTGTGGTGAATG
>ERZ791829.336-NODE-336-length-47548-cov-19.293917_pt1 | contig 47548 bp, 48 predicted proteins | sample MGYA00510296_ERZ791829 | MGnify/ENA primary metagenome ERZ791829 (study PRJEB30046, sample SAMN00791973) | human gut metagenome | study: EMG produced TPA metagenomics assembly of the A metagenome-wide association study of gut microbiota in type 2...
CCCTTCAAGCAAGTTCTACTGGCTGGCATGAGGGTGAAAACAGCTATGAGCCTTTCGTTAAGTATTATCTGGGTATCATGCTGAAAGCATATAATGAATTTGAAAGTCGTGTAGAGCATTTGAAACATCGCAGTCTTTCTAAGCCTGATAGAATTAAAGCAGTTATTGATAACAAGGTTGGCAAGATTACAAAAAAGGAAATCATGGAGTTTTGTCCGGATATAAGCAAGGTTACCGTGGAAAGGACTTTGACGGATCTGGTTAAGAGTGGATATATCGCAAAAGTTGGTGCAGGTCCATCTACCGGCTATGTTCGTATTTAATATAATATCTCCATCATTACAAGCAAAATGATGGAGATATTTTTATGCTTTTTCAAGATGATAATCTGATACATTCATAAAATTATCTAAAGCTTTGTGTGATTTGACTTCAATAGGAATAACGGGTACATCGACATTATAAACAGGTAGAGCTGCACCTGCATCCTTTAGCCATAAAATGCCCCGGTTTTTTTACAATAGATTTTTAGAAAAAATGAATCAATTAGTGAAGATACGGTATTTTAAAACATGGATGACAAGAATCCTCATCAACAAATGCTATGATATCAGAAAGAAAAATCAGAATCTCATTTGCCTGGATGAGTACGAGGAACCAGCAGCATATCAAAAGCTGGTAGACGGAGTGGTTATCACCTGTACTGCGAATTATAAAGACGGCACAAAAAAGGAGCAAAAATTAATGTCGGAGCTGCGGCACTGACTTATGAAGAAATTGGAATGAACGTGGACGGAATGACTTTGCAAATAGAAGGGAAAGAGACAGTGCAACTTCAGCCGACAGACAAAGTAGCAGTTTTTACGTTTGAGCTGCAGCCATGACAGATATTTTTGGGATAAAAAAGAGAACTTAATCACAAAAATGAAAAAATCATAGTTTTTCCCACAAAAAATGCCTTTAGAATATAAAATAGACAAAGAAATGTTAAGATTGATTGCAGAAGCAAATGTAAAATATGGTGAATATAAATCTTTGTTAAATACATTGGAATTTGATGCAGGATTTTTTCTGGATTCGATTATTTTGAATGAGAGTTACAAATCAATCCAGATTGAAGGAACGCAGATTTCTCAGGATGAAATGTATTACTTAAAGTATATGAAAAAAACAGATGATAATCAGGAAATACAAAATCTGAAAAGAACGATAGAATATGCTGGAGCATATTTAAAGTCAGGAAAACAAATATGTTATGAACTTGTGAATGAAATGCATAAGATCATATTGGACAGTGTACGGGGATCACAGAAAACACCTGGAAAGATAAGAACTACCCAGAACTGGATTGGACCAAGAGGGTGTACAATGCAAAACGCAACATTTATTCCACCTATACTGGAAGAAGTTTATGGAGGCGCAGAAGATGAACATTAGAAGAGCAAATGAAAAAGACATTCCAAGATTAATGGAATTATTAGAGCAGGTGCTTCAGATCCATGCAGATATAAGACCTGATATTTTTATTCCGGGAACGACAAAGTATACAAATGATGAATTTACCATTTACATCACTTTTTATCGATGATCTGTGTGTTGATGCCAAAACCAGAGGACAGCATGTAGGCGAAAGCCTGTTTGAATATGTCAAGAGTGAAGCGGAACGTCTGGGCTGCTATGAAGTGACACTTAATGTGTGGTCAGGAAATACTTCAGCAGAAAAATTTTATAAAAAAATGGGATTGAAAACCAAAGAGAGACAGATGGAATATATCCTGTAAAAAGGACATTTTAAAGGATGCATACAATTATTGCCGGAAAATGATAATGGCTTGCATATACTATAAGAAGACTTTGGAATAGAAAAATGTGAAAAGTAGCAAAAATTTATTTCAAAAGTGATTCTGTATCTTGTTTTTCCCTATTCCTGCGGCTATAATAGAATAGAAAAATGTTAAAAGTTGAAAAAATCTATTCCAAGGAGGCTTGCTACATGGAAATTAGCAGAGATTTCTATTTGGACAAACTGATAAAAAGAAAGCATAATGGCTTAATTAAGGTGATTACCGGTATTCGCAGATGTGGCAAATCTTATTTACTGAATAATCTTTTTTACCATCATTTGTTGAATAATGGTGTGAATGCTGATCATATCATCCGTTTCGCTTTTGACTCTGCAGATGACCTTTACCTGATTGGTGAAAGTCTGATACAGATTCAAAAAGAAAAGCGTGGGATTGATCCGGAAAAGTTCATGGCTTATATCCGTTCCAAAGTCGCTGATGACGGAATGTACTACTTGCTTCTTGATGAGATTCAGATGCTTGATTGCTTTGAAGCGGTTCTGAATGGGTATTTGCGAAAAGATAATATGGATGTATTTGTAACCGGGAGCAATGCAAAGCTCCTGTCAAAAGACATCGCTACCGAATTTGCCGGTCGTGGTGATGAGATTCATATGTACCCTTTGAGCTTTGCAGAGTTTATGAATGTTTACAATGGCGACAAATACATGGGGCTTTCTGAGTATATGTTATATGGAGGTATTCCTCTGGTAGTCCTTCGTGAAGGTGCAAATGATAAGGCAGCTGCATTGCAGAATTTATTCAACGAAATTTATATTCGGGATATTACCAAGAGAAATCGTGTTAAAAATATTGGGGAGTTGGAGGATCTGTTGAATATCCTCTCATCTGCGATTGGCTCATTGACTAATCCTGAAAAGCTGAAAAATACATTTAAGACCGTAAAAAAATCCAGAATTACTTCTGCAACCATAAAAAAATATCTGGATTGCTTTGAGGATTCTTTTTTGATTGAATCTGCACAGCGTTATGATATCAAGGGTAAGGCATACATTGAAACTCCAAAGAAATACTATTTCTCTGATCTTGGACTTCGCAACGCAAGAATTAACTTTCGTCAGTTTGAGCAGACTCATTCTATGGAGAATGTAATTTACAATGAACTGCGTATGAGAGGTTATAGTGTCGATGTAGGTGTTATCCCGATTGCAGAAAAAGATAAGGCAGGGAAAGTGACCCGTAAGCAGCTAGAAGTTGATTTTGTTTGTAATATGGGTTCGGTCAGATACTATATCCAGTCGGCATACTCGCTGCCAGATGAAACAAAGCACATTCAGGAAATCAGACCGTTTAGAAGGATTGACGACTCTTTCAAGAAAATCGTTATTACCAAAGATATTGTTCAGCCGCATTACGATGAATATGGAATTCTTACAATCAATATTTACGATTTCCTTCTCGATCCGCATTGCCTTGAAAAGTAATGTATTACGATACATTGGTAAAAGTAGTACATTCAGAAGTAGTAGATACGAATGGAAGCGGACATGGTGCATTAGCAGCAGAAAATATTTGAATGGAAAGAATATGTAAAGGGAAAATATTATGGAATATTCAGCAATTTATCATGACATGGACAAAAGATTCTGTTACGCAATTGATAAGGATCTGTTTGTGATACGTGTGCAGGTTAAAAAAGATGACATGAAGGAGATTATCCTTCACTGTGAAGATAAGTATATACCAATGGAGCGCAAGGATACGAAAAAGACCATTCTGATGAAGAAGATTGCCACTTCACAGTTTCATGATTATTATGAAGCACAGCTTCAGATGCATCTGATATGTCTCAGATATTATTTTGAATTTACGGACACGCAGGGTGAAAAAATATATTACGGCAATTATGAGTTTTATAAGGAATGCATCTCAAACAGGGACAGAATGTTTGATTGCCCGCAGAATCTCCGGGAAGAGGAAATGTTTGAGGTGCCGGACTGGGCTGCAAATAAGGTCGTGTACCAGATTTTTCCGGCCCGTTTTGCAGCATCACAACAGGTAGATAAGGAACAATGGTATAAAGCACCAATTTCGTCTGTGGATGATCTGCATGGTGATCTCAGAGGAATTATTGAACATCTGGATCACGTTCAGAATCTGGGAATCGATGTTTTGTATATGACACCTATCTTCAAATCATATTCAAGTCATAAGTACGATATCATTGATTATTATCAGATCGATCCTTCATTTGGAACGACAGAGGATCTGAGGGAACTGGTGCAGGAAGCTCATAAACGTGGAATGAAAATCGTCATGGATGCAGTGTTCAACCATACAGGAAGAGAATTTTTTGCATTTGAGGATATCATGGAAAAGGGAGAAAAATCAAAATATCTGGACTGGTATTATATTGAGAAATTTCCACTTGAAAATGAAAGAGGAGAGATTCCAAACTACAAATGTTTTGGCTACTATGGGGGAATGCCTAAGCTAAATCTGAAAAATCCGGAAGTTGAGAAATTCTTTACGGATGTTGCGTGCTATTGGATTAAGGAATGTGATATTGACGGATGGCGGATGGATGTAGGAGACGAGATCAGTCATTATTTCTGGAAGAATTTTAGAAGAGCGGTCAAGGCTGTAAAAAAGGATATGCTGATCATTGGAGAAATCTGGCATTATGCAGGAGATTTTCTTGAGGGAGATGAATGGGATACAGTCATGAACTATCCATTTTATCTGAATCTGATCGATCTGCTGGCAGATGAGAAGATCCATGTCAGTCAGTTTGTACAGAATCTGGGATATTTGAAGGGACGTTTAAATAAAAAATGTTATCCTCTTATGTGGAATCTGATTGACAGCCATGATACAGCAAGATTTTTACATCTCTGTAATGGCAATAAGAAAAAACAGCATTTGGCAGCGGCTTTTCAGCTGTTATTGCCGGGAATGCCTATGATTTATTATGGAGATGAGTTTGCGATGCCGGGGGCAAACGATCCGGATTGCAGGCGGGGCATGTACTGGGATGAAGAATATCAGGACAAAGAGATGTATGAATGGTATAAACTGCTGCTTTGGATTCGAAAAAAACATGCGTGTATTTCAGAAGGCGAACTGATCGGGTCAATTACAAAGGATGAGGAAGAAACAATTGTCCTGATCCGGAAAAACGTCGAAGAGACAATTGCCTTGATTTTTAATTGCAGCAGTAATGCAAAGAACTTTAGTGAGTATGAGGGAAAATATAATTTACTTAGAGATGAGCCGTTTGATGGAAAAGTTGAGGGGCTTGATGCTGCAGTGATCGTGCTTTAAGAATGATTCCTGCCTGCGTATATGATTGCTTCGAAACTTTAAATAAAAGCAGGTTTAGATACATTGAAAAATAATTTCAGTGTATCTGAACCTGCTTTCTTTTTTTAATGAACATAGAGGCAGCCTGTGAGAAGAATAAATGATACATAGCTGCAGGATCGTATGTAGAAAAAAACGAATATAATATATTTAGACAAACTTTATTTTTTATTTATATATAAACCTGAAAAAGATGGTATTATTGAATATATAAGGGAACTGTCAAAATATACTATATACAGAGGTAGGCGTATGGGTAGATTAGTAGAGTTTCAGAATGTGAAAAAAACCTATCATATGGGAGAAGTCGAAATTCATGCTGTAGATGGCGTGGATTTTGAAATAAACGAAGGCGAATTTGTGGTCATTGTCGGACCAAGTGGTGCCGGAAAAACAACCGTATTGAATATTCTTGGGGGAATGGACAAGGCTACAAGCGGACATGTTATCGTTGACGGTGTTGATATCAGCTCGTTTAATAGCAGGCAGCTTACATCATACAGAAGAGATGACATAGGATTTGTATTTCAGTTTTATAATCTTGTTCAAAATCTGACTGCATTTGAGAATGTTGAGCTGGCATTGCAGATATGCAAAGATCCGCTGGATGCGAGAGAAGTTTTAACGGATGTCGGATTACAAGACAGAATGTTGAATTTCCCTGCACAGTTATCCGGAGGGGAACAGCAGCGTGTTGCTATTGCAAGGGCACTTGCAAAGAATCCGAAACTTCTTTTGTGTGATGAACCGACAGGAGCATTGGACTATCAGACAGGTAAAGCCATTTTAAAATTACTTCAGGATACATGCAGACAAAAAGGGATGACAGTTGTTGTAATTACTCATAATATGGCAATTGCACCGATGGCAGATCAGGTAATCCGCTTTAAAAATGGACAGGTAAGGAATATTACACGAAACAGTGAGCCAACACCGGTTGAACAGATTGAATGGTAGGTGACTGCTATGAAAAAGAAAGCACTGACCAAAGAATTTTTTATGTCCATAAAAAAGACATACAATCGATTCATATCTATTTGCCTGATCGTTATGCTGGGGACTGCTTTTTTTGCAGGGGTGAAAGCAGCAGAACCGGATATGCAGGAATCAGCGGATATCTTTTTTGACGACAGTAAGTTAATGGATATCAGAGTGCTGTCTACATTAGGATTAACGGAAGATGATGTTACCGCAATTTCTGCAATTGAAGGTGTAGAATCTGCGATACCTGTGTATACATATGATGTTTTGACGGAGAAAGATGAAAAGCAGCATGTGATCAAGCTAATGTCAGAAACAACAGATATAAATAAAATTACTGTGACAGAAGGCAGGATGCCGCAGGAATCCGGAGAATGTCTGGCAGACTGGCTTTTGGAACAAAATTATGGGTATAAAATCGGAGATAAGATCACAATCAGCTCCGGAGATGACAAGGCAATTGAAGACATTGTCAATACGCAGACATATACGATCACCGGATTCGGAAAATCGTCATATTATCTTGATCTGACAAGGGATTCCAGCACGATCGGTAATGGTTCCATGTCAGGATTTCTGATTATTCCGGAAGATAATTTTACGCTAGAAGCATTTACGGAAATCGATGTTCTTGTTGATGGTGCGATAGCATTGGATTGTTATAGTGATGCTTATGAAGATGCTGTTGATGAAGTTACACAGAAAATCAAAGATATTGCAGGGGATCGATGCGAAATACGATATGCCGAAGTTGTACGTGAGGCACAGGATGCGATAGCTGAAGCTGAGACAGAGGTTTCTGATGGTGAACAAGAACTTGCAGATGCAAAAGAGAAATTAGAGGATGGATGGGAACAGCTTGCAGATGCAAAGAAGGAAGTTGCAGAAGGCCAGACGGAGCTTGCAGATGCGAAAACGCAGGTCAGTGATGGGGAAAAGGAGCTTGATGCAGCTAAGGATAAAGTTGCTGACGGTGAAAAGGAACTGGCAGACGCAAAAACACAGCTTGCAGATGGACAGAATCAGATCAGTCAGGCGAAGCAGCAGATTTCAGATGGTGAGGCTTCTATCGCAGCGTATAATACAGAATTAGACAATGGAAGAAAGCAGCTTGAGAGTGCTGCAGGGCAGCTTGCAGATGCGAAAACCGGATTAGAAACATTAAAATCAGGGATTGAGCAGATGGAAAATGCTTTAAATGCCAGTCAGACGGAACTGGATGCTTCCGGTGAGGCTTTAAAACAGGCAAGAACAGAGCTTGAAGCGAACCGTGGGAAGATCGATGGTTACAGAACACTTGTCGCAACAATGGATTCACAAATAACGGCACTTCAGGCACAGATGGACCTTCTTGCAGGGGGGAGCAAAGAATGGCAGACATTAAATACTCAGATGCAGGAACTGATCACACAAAGAGATGCGATGCAGGTTGGTATTGCTGAATTTGATCAAAACGAAGCATTGCTTTTACAAAATGAAGCGGCTTATGAAGAAGGAAAAAAGGCATTAGATGCAAAATGGGCAGAGCTTGCTGCATTGAAAAAAACATACGACAGCGGCATGGCAGACTACACGGCAGGTATGTCGGCATATGAAGACAACCTGTCAGAATTAAATGCAAATCAGGCGAAGCTTAATGCACAAAAACAGGTATTAACCGAGTCAAAACAAACCATTGCGGCGAAAGAGCAGGAATTAGCTTCTGCACAAAACACTATTGCAGAAAATGAAGCCTCCTTAGATTCAGCGAAAGCCGAAATCGCAGAAAATGAGAAAAAATTAAATGATGCACAGTCAGAGATAAATAAAAATGAGAAGAAACTGGCAGATGCAAAAAATGAGATCAAAGAAAATGAACAAAAGCTGACAGATGGTCAGGCTGAATATGATGCCGAATATGAAGAAAATCATCAAAAGCTTGAAGATGCGAAGGCTGACATTATCCAGGCGAAAGCAGATCTTGCTGATGTTGATGTACCGGAGTGGTATGTACTCGACCGTAATTATATCACTACCTGTGTTGCATATGCCCAGGATTCAGAACGTATAGGAAATATTGGAAATGTTTTTCCGGTTATATTTTTCCTTGTGGCAGCACTCGTCAGTCTGACAACGATGACGAGAATGGTGGAAGAAGAACGTGTTCAGATCGGTACACTGAAAGCGTTGGGATATAGGAAATCCAGTATTGCAGCAAAATACGTCATGTATGCATTTCTTGCTACGATGTTAGGCGGCACGATCGGTACTTTGATCGGACAGATTATTTTTCCGGCAGTCATTATGAATGCCTATAAGATCGCATATGTTACATTGACAGATTTTGTGACACCGATCCATTTAAAATATTCTCTGATTTCAATGATCGCTGCGGTTGTCAGCACCACAGCTGCTACGCTTGCGGCATGTTACAAAGAACTTCTTGCCGCACCGGCGGAATTAATGAGACCGGCAGCACCTAAAATCGGAAAACGGGTTTTTCTGGAGAGAATTACATTTATATGGAAACATCTTAATTTTTCCAATAAAGCGGCAGTGAGAAATCTGTTCCGATACAAGAAACGTTTGTTTATGACTGTACTTGGCATTGGCGGTTGTATGGGATTACTGCTTGTTGGATTTGGTGTAAAAGATTCCATCATGACGATCGGAGACAGGCAATATAATTTCATTCATACATACCAGGTTAAGATGACACTGGCCGATGCGGATACGGATGAAGAGAAACAGGAAGTTTTAGACAGTGTTCTTAAGGAGTCGACGACAAAGGCAGCTATGCTCAGTCATGAATCTACGATTGATGCATGTTGTGGAGCCAATGGAGAAAAGAAGCAAAGCACGTATTTGTTCATCCCATCCGACGCGGATGAGTTAGATGAATTTGTATCTTTGCAGAATCGTATATCCGGGCAAAAATACACGTTAGATGATGAAGGTGTGATCATTTCAGAAAAGCTGGCAACTTTGCTGGATGTATCCGAGGGTGACGATATTTATCTTGAGGTTTCAAGCTTAAATTATAAACCTGTTAAGGTAATGCACATTGCGGAAAATTATTATTACCATTATGTTTATATGACACCGGAATGCTACCAGTCATTATTTGGGAAAGATATTGAGTATGATGAAATATTTGTCGTAAATAAAGACCCGGAAGATATTTCTTATGAAAATGATTTTTCGGCAAAATATCTTGATAACAATGCAGTGTCAGGAATCACATTTACGCGTACAATATCAGACCGGATAGAATCAATGATCACAAGTATGAATATTGTTACCTATGTACTTGTTGTGTCTGCAGGACTGCTTGCATTTATTGTTTTATACAATTTAAATAACATTAACATCAGTGAGCGTCAGAGGGAGCTGGCGACGCTGAAAGTGCTTGGCTTTTATGATGGGGAAATATCAATGTATGTATTCAGGGAAAATATTATGCTGACAGTGCTCGGTACAATTTTTGGTATTTTCTTTGGAATATGGCTGCACCGGTTTGTCATCTTAACAGCAGAACTTGATATTATGATGTTTGGCCGGCAGATTTATACAAAAAGTTATATCTATAGTATTTTACTTACAATCGGTTTTTCTATTATTGTGAATATCGTGATGCATTGGAAAATGAAAAAAATAGATATGATCGAATCATTAAAGAGCGTCGAATAACTTCTGCTTGCGTATATTATTTGCAGACAGTATAATCGTATGGTCAGTCAATTGACATATATGAATACTAAGAACTAAGGAAGAACTACTGTATGTTAAATAAAAAAGATTTCTTAAAATATGCATCGACATTAGCATTTCCGATTATGCTCCAAAATCTGATCGGAACATTGGTAAACATTGCCGACACGGTAATGCTTGGTTACGTGAGCCAGACTGCCATGTCGGCTTCATCGCTTGCGAACCAGTATACATTTATTCTTTTCTGCTTATATTATGGAATGGCAACAGGTACTTCGGTTTTATGTGCCCAGTACTGGGGAAAAGGTGATAAAAAGACGGTAGAGAAGATTCTGGGTCTTGCAGAACGGATCTCCCTGATTATCTCTCTTGTATTTTTTGTTATCTCCTTTACTATGCCAACGGCAATTATGAAGATTTTTACAAACAGTCCTGAGACGATCGCTGCAGGAAGTGAGTATCTGAAGGTGATTTCATTTTCATTTGTATTCATGGGATTCTCACAGATTTTTATGAGTGCGCTCCGAAGCATCGGAAAAATCATGCTGCCGTCGGTTACATATATTGTTTCGCTTTGTGTGAATGTACTTTGCAATGCAACTTTTATTTTTGGATTGTTTGGTCTTCCAAAGCTCGGTGTTACCGGTGTTGCACTTGGTACTGTGATTGCCAGAATCTCAGAAGTGCTGATCTGTCTGATTTACTCATTGCGCAGTTCAGACGTCAGATTCAGAATAAAATATTTTTTTGCAAAATCAGATATTTTATTACAGGACTTTATAAAAATTGCAACTCCGGCCGTGATAAATGACGTTGTCTGGAGCTTTGCCAATTCAGCGTTTGCAGCAATTCTTGGACATATTGGAGATGATATGGTTGCAGCAAATGCCGTTGCTGTTATGGTGGTAAATATCGGTGCTATCGCCTGTCGTGGTTTTGCCAACGCTACTACGATCATTGTCAGCCAGGAGCTTGGGAAAGACCGCATTGATACAGCCAGAGAGTACGGGAAACGAATGCTTACAATAACATTTATTGTCAGCCTGATCGGATGTGCCGTTATTCTGGCGATCCGCCCTGTGATACTGAATTTCTACCGGGATAAATTAACAGAGACTGCTATTTATTATCTTGGCATTTTTATCATTATGACAACCTGGCGTTTTGTGGGTGAAGGCGTTAATACCTGTCTTATATGCGGCTGCTTCAGGGGTGGCGGTGATGCCAGATTTGGAATGATCGTAGATACCATATTTATGTGGCTTGTTGCAGTCCCACTTACCTTCCTTGCAGCATATGTTTTCAAACTGCCGCCTGTCTGGGTATACTTTGTCATGACACTGGACGAGTTTGAAAAAATGCCTGTGGTATTTATTCACTATTTCAGAAATAAATGGCTTACGAATATTACCAGAGATTTTGAGTGATTGGCCTCAGAAATAAATGATTGACAAATCAACATGAACGGTGTATATTTTCAAGATGAACAGCGTTCAGATATGAAAAATAAAAGAAATGCCATGATGTCAAAGGGGGAAATTATGAATCGTCTTGCTACTTCAAAAGAAGATATATTGGCTGCCAGCAGGGAGTTGATCAGGGAAAACGGATGGGCGGCTGTAAGCATAAGATCAGTTGCAGCGAAATGTTCCGTTTCAGCCGGTACGATTTATAATTACTACGAATCCAAGGCAGAGCTGCTTGGTGCTACCATTGAGAGTGTCTGGCAGGAAATCTTTTTTCATCCGGAAGACGAGCAGGTATTTCATGATGTTACAACTTGCATTTCATGGATTTATGAACGGTTCAAATATGGCAATAAGCGGTTTCCGGGATTTTTCTCTTTACATTCCTTTGCTTTCATGAAGGAAGGAAAAGATGACGGAAAGAAAAGGATGATGCGTACATGGGGACATATTTTAAATGGGCTATGTGAAGTTTTAAAAAATGATCATAAGATCCGTCCGGGCGTATTCGATGAGAATTTTACAGAAAGGCAGTTTGCAGAAATCCTGTTTTCCCTCATGCTGGTATCAGTGATCCGCGAGGATTATGATCCGTCCTCTGTGTTGATGCTTATCAACAAAACATTATATTAAAAGCAGTTATTGTTCACATTGTGTGTGATCAGTAACGGAAATTCTCCCACTTTGAAAGTGGGAAAATTTTCGAACTAAAATGAACAGCGTTCATATATCGTAATTTTTAAATGTTTGCAATTAGGTTGAGGCTGTTTTAGCAGAGCAACGTAATTCAATATAAAATTTTAAAATAAGAAAGGAAATTTATCATGCAGGCAATTGTAGAAACTTTATTTGACACCGTATATTTAATCTCGGTAATCACGATCGGAATTTTAATGATCAGAAAGAGCAAAGGAAACCGCCAGTTTACGATGTTTGGAATTATGGCAGTTCTTTTGGGAAGTGGAGATGCATTCCATCTGGTTCCACGTGCGCTGGCTCTTTGCACCACAGGTCTTGAGAACTTTACTGTACAGTTAGGACTGGGCAAATGGATCACATCTGTAACGATGACAATCTTTTACGTTGTACTTTATCACATCTGGCGTGAACGCTATCAGATCAAAGGTCATAATGCAGCGACAGCAGCTGTTTACGGTCTTGCAGGATTAAGAATTATTTTGTGTATGATGCCACAGAATAACTGGCTTAGTGCATCAGCTCCGCTTTCCTGGGGGATTTACCGTAATATTCCGTTTGCACTGATGGGAATCCTGATCATTGTTTTATTCTATAAAAGCGCAAAAGAGAACAATGACAGGTCTTTCCGTTTTATGTGGCTGACAATCGTTTTAAGCTTTGCATTCTATATCCCGGTTGTATTGTGGGCGGATGTCATTCCAATGATCGGTATGCTGATGATCCCTAAAACATGTGCATATGTCTGGACAGTCGTGATCGGTTACAATGCGATGAAAAAAGAGATTGTTTAAGAAAAACTTTTTTATGTAACAATAAGAGGGCATATGTTCGTCGACGGTGAATAAAGTAATAAAAACGCTGAATTTAAAAAAAACAGTGATTTTCTTTTGGAAAAGTAGTATTATTTCACTGTAGATGAAAGGAGTGTGTGGATATGGAGCCATATAAAGCAAAAAAAATGCCTTTAGAATACAAAATTGATAAAGAAATGCTGATGTTGATATCAGAAGCAAATGTGAAGTATGGGGAATATAAGTCTCTTTTAAACACTTTGGAATTTGATGCAGGTTTCTTCCTGGATTCTGTTATTTTGAATGAAAGTTATAAATCAACACAGATCGAGGGTACCCAGATTTCACAAGATGAGATGTACTACCTGAAGTACATGGAAATAACGGATGATAGCAGAGAAATTCAAAATCTTAAAAAGACAATAGAATATGCATCTTCAAATTTACAGGTGGGAAATAAGATCAGCTATGAGCTTGTCAATGAAATGCATAGGATCATACTGGATAGTGTCCGTGGATCACAGCGAAATCCAGGTCAAATAAGAACTACACAAAATTGGATCGGACCAAGGGGATGTACCATTGATACCGCAACATTTGTTCCGCCAATTCCTGAAGAGGTATATGGATTGCTCAAAAATCTATATGAATACATGAATGATGAATTTGAGGATCCGTTGTTGGTAAATATTGCCTTATCACATATGCAGTTTGAAACTATTCATGCGTATAAGGATGGAAACGGACGTCTTGGCAGAGCCTTGATACCGGTACAAATGGCGATGTTGGATCAAAGCACACCTATTTTGTATATGTCAGAGATACTTGAGTTATATAAACCGTCATATCAGAGAAATCTGATGGAATGTAGACGAGGAAATGTATCCGGATATATTAAGTTCTTCTTACAATGCATTATTGACCAGTGTAATGCATATATTTACAAGTTGGATAGAATCAAAGAAATATATAAAGAAGACATGAAAACTATTGAAGCAATAAAAGGTAATTCTGTTTATAAGATAATGCCGGTTATCATGAAACAGATTGTTTTTACTAAAAAAGAGATTCAAGAGTTATCTGGTGTATCTCCAAATGTTGTTTCAAAAATTATTAATCAGTTAGTTGATTTAAATGTAATTATTCCTGACTCAACAAAAATGAAAAAGGGATATAGATACCAAAAAATATATGAAGTATTTGTTGGAACAAGAGAATTCTAACAAATAGAATGATTCCCCTAAATTAATTAGGTATTGCATCACAGTAGTATAGAACAAGTCCCCTTGCAACTTTCCTGAAACCATGCTATATTCCCATCTTTGACAGTTGGAAAACGAAAAACGGTTGTATAGCTAGTAAAATCAAGGCTGGCAGCCGTTTTTTGTTTTCTGATTTTATATGATGTATAATGAAGCATACAATCTCGCAATGGGATTTTTTTTAGAAGGAGCAGTAAAAGAATGTCAAAAGATGAATATTTGATAACAGATAAACCTCTTAAAGCGTTGACTATTTTCGCGATGCCAATGATTCTTGGCAGCTTTTTTCAGCAAGTCTATAATATGGCTGATTCGATTATCGTCGGTCAGTTTGTCGGTTCTTCTGCACTGGCAGCAGTCGGTGCCTGTGCGGCACTTACGAATGTTTTCATATGTGTGGCACTTGGTGCCGGTGTAGGTGCGGGAGTGCTTGTGAGCCGCTATTTTGGTGCCAGAAATTACAGTAAAATGAAAACGATTGTGTCAACATCACTGATCAGCTTTTGTATTTTAAGCATACTCCTGGGTGCGTTTGGATTTGGGTTTTCCCGCCTGATGATGAGCTTGTTACAGACACCTGCTGATATACTGGACGAAGCAGTATTGTATCTGCAAGTCTATTTTGTGGGATTTCCGTTTCTTTTTATGTATAACATTCTATCTACCATGTTTACATCAATCGGCGAATCAAAAATTCCGTTAGGACTTCTGATATTTTCATCTGTATTGAATATTTTTATGGATCTTTGGATGGTAGCGGATCTTGGACTGGGTGTGTTCGGTGCAGCTCTTGCAACGCTCATCGCACAGGGGGTTTCCGCAGTGTTTTCGTTTTTGATTTTTCTTTACCGGATGCGTCGGTATAAGTGCCGGTATAGATGGTTTGACAGACAGGAGTTACAATTAATGCTTCGAATTGCCATTCCATCAGTTCTTCAACAGTCTACAGTATCAATAGGCATGATGATCGTACAGGCAGTTGTAAATCCTTTTGGTACACAGGCACTTGCAGGTTACGCAGCAACGATGAGAGTAGAGAATGTTTTTTCATTGATGTTTGTATCTATTGGTAATGCAGTTTCACCATATGTTTCCCAGAATCTTGGCGCAAATAAAACCTCACGTATCAAAAAAGGTTATCGTGCGGCATTGTTATTAGATGCATGCTTTGCAGTTCTCGCTTTCATAGTTATTGAAACACTGCATACTCAGATTTCATCATTATTTCTGGGCAAAGACGGAACAGCCCTGGCATATCAGGTGTCTGGTGATTATATGAGATGGCTTGGTTATTTCTTTATCTTTATGGGTATCAAGATGGCAACAGATGGGGTGCTTCGTGGCCTTGGAATTATGCGTCCATTCCTTATTGCGAACATGGTAAATCTTGCGATTCGTTTATTGGTCGCACTGATTTTTGCACCACGTTTTGGTATTGCATTTGTCTGGCTTGCTGTACCTGCAGGCTGGCTTGCAAACTTTTTGATTTCTTATGCAGCCCTTAGAAAATCATGGCCGACTGATGAAACAGAACGTGCTGTATCATAGGGTTGCATAGATTGGAAGGAGTATTTCCACGTGGATACGATTTCAGAAAAAGACACACAAAGTGCAGATGATAAAAAGAAGGAGAAAATTTCTTACATAGAGGCGATTATCCTGATGCCATTTCCAAAAGACGTTCATCTTCAAAATTTACATAGACAATCTGTGATAAAGGAACGCTCATAAAAATGTAAAAAAGGTGTATAATAAAAGAATAAAATAAAAGAAAAAAAGCTGCGTATACTTACAGGTGGCTGTCTTGTAAAGCATAAAATACAGACGTAGTGAAAAAATATGGTCGATTCAATACATTTTACGGTCGATTCATGACAATCCGCCCATTTGGAAAGAAATTCGTTGTACATTAGAAACAGGTAATCATGTACAACGAATTTTTTACATTAAAAGCAAAGGAGAAAAAGGAATGAAAAAGTTGAACAAATGGATAGCAGGATTGCTGTGTATGATGCTTGTCATAACCATGGTTGCAGGACTGGGTGTGATGGAAGTGAAGGCAGATGATGCGGTAACAACAGTAAGTTCGTGGACTGAGTTAAAAAATGCAATAAGTAAGGGTGGTAATATTCAATTAGGTAATGATATTGTGGCTGAAACTAGTAATAGTGCAATCTATGTAAGCAATACCGTAACGGTTGACCTTGCAGGACATACCATTGATCGTGGATGCATAAAAGCAACATGGAATGGCAATACATTTACTGTATCAGGAGGAGACCTGACAATTAAAGACACAAGTGCAGCACAAGCAGGAAAAATTACTGGCGGATATAATGACAATAATTGTGGAGGTGGATGTATCTATGTAGACAGTGGTATTTTGAGACTGGAATCTGGAATTCTCACAGGAAATAAATGTGAAGATGTGGATGCAAATGGTGTAGATCGAGGAGGAGCTGTTGGAGTTCGCAGCGGTACATTTATAATGACCGGAGGAAAAATTTCAAATAATGAAGCCAGTTATGGAGCAGGGGTTATTGTCTTTAGTTCTGGTACATTTATAATGACCGGAGGAGAAATTACAGATAATACTGGTGATGCAGGAGAGAATGGAGCAGGTATATATGTGTACGAGGGACCTTCGTTGACAATTGGAGGAAATGCAAAGATTTACGGCAATAGAACGGCTGATGGAATGAATAGTAATTTAAGTGTTGGTAATGGCGAATCATCTAGTACAATAATAAATCTGAGTACAGATAGCCCATTAACATCAGAAGCAAAGATATGTATAAGAGTTTCCACGTATTCAAATGGAAAACAAATTACAACTTCTTGTAAAGATTTAAAGGATGTATTTGTCTCTGATAATGACAGTTATGAGATTACAACAAAAGATGGCGAAGAGGGTATCTTTTATACGAAAAAAAAATCTTCGGGAGGCAGCTCCACACCATCCACGCCAACCTCTTACAAGCTAAGGGTAGGCGGAGTTGAAGTTACCAGTGCCAATACTTCCGGCACAGGATGGAGTTATGATAATCAGACAAATACACTGACCTTAGATGGATTTAATTATGAAGGTAATGGAAGCGGAATCGAAACCTCAAAAGACTTGAATATAATAATTAAAAATGAAAATAGGATAAAAAATATAAGCAGTTCTTACAGTGATAGTACAAATGGATGGAGTTGCGGAATATATGCTTTTGGAAATTTAACCATAACAGGAGATGGGACACTTGATGTAACAGGTGGAACAGCAGATACCAGTCATGGTATTAGTGTGCTAGGAAAACTGGAAATTGATAGTCAGGGTACAATTATTGCCAAAGCACAGGCAACAGCAGGTACAAGTGGCATATATGCATATGATGGTATTGTTATTAAAAATGGTAATATTACAGCATATGCTGCAGAAGCAGCTTACAGTAGCCGTGGTATTGAATGTGATGGCGATATAATGATTAGTGGAGGAACTGTGGTAGCTAAGGCAGAAAAAGGAGAGATTTCCAGCTATGGATTATAAAGTGGTAAAAAAATAACGATATCTCCAAATGCAGTTGTCACAGCATCTGGAGTTACCGCAGCATTAAATAAAAAACCAGAAGGATATACTGGTGAGATTGGTACAACTTTCGTAAGTAATAATACCAATCCAAATCCAACACCGACACCAGAACCAACACCAGCACCAGAACCAACACCGACACCAAGTGAACCATCAACAACGCAGGGTGAATCTACAACAACATCAACACCTGCTTCGACATCAACGGCAAGCACACAGGGCAGTCAGCAGGTTATACCAACCATTATTGAAGGTGCAGGCAGCAGCTATACGCAGGGAAGTGGAAATACAATTTATTTCCGTTCCAGTGATTCATTTGCAAACTTCCAGAAAGTTATGGTAGATAATGCAGAACTCAGTGCAGACTGCTATACGGCAACAGAAGGAAGTATCATTATCACTTTGAAACCGGAGTATTTAAGCACATTGGCAGCCGGAACACACAGTATTAGTATTGTTTCTGCAAATGGAGTTGCAACAGCAGACTTTGAAGTTCAGACAGCAGATACAACAGCAGTTTCACCGAAAACCGGAGATAACGATCAGGCAGCTTTGTGGATCACACTTCTCCTTCTTTCCTGTGGAGCATTGACCGCAGTTGGAATCAGAAAAAAAGTAAGATAAGCAAAAAATTAAAGTGAAATGAACGACAACATGAGCTATAAGAAAAACCTAGTACTCATCTGTCAATCAGCATGGTGAACTCAAAGATATTATCACTCTCTTTTTCTGTCAGGTACAGAGCATCGAGATTAGTTAAACCGATTAATTTTTTGATTTTTTCATTAACGCTTTGATTCTGAGAAATATTGATATTGGTTCCATCACCTTTGTCAACAGCCCTGAAGTCACGCATAAAATTTACAAGATCATAGGAACTGAGCTTGTTTTTGAAACATTTGATTTCCAGGATTCTTAAAAGAAACAAGCTAAGGCAGCAGATTAAAAAATGCCCTGCAAGGATATTAAATTTTCCAGTAAAATCAAGGTTTTTTAGGTATCTGCGCGATTTGAGATGTATGAGGAAATTTGAAAACATCGGAACTGTATGAAACCGATTGACATGAAAAAAAGTGTATTGTATAATCAGAATCGCTCATCGGAGGGCAACTTGTTCGTTTAGAAACAATAGCTGGATAAGATGGCAGATTGAAATATCTGCTTTTCTTATCCGGCTTTTTTTGTGTGACAGGAAATTACTGCCACAACCTATCATTTTCAGGAGGAATATATGGAAACAAACACATCATTTACAGAAGGAAAAATCTTAAAACCTTTGATCTTATTTGCATTTCCTGTCTTGCTGGCGTTATTTCTGCAGGCGATGTATGGCGCGGTAGACCTGCTCATAGTGGGAAAATTTGCTTCATCCGCAGATGTATCCGCGGTTTCGACAGGTTCTCAGATCATGACTACATTAACAAATCTGATCAGCAGTTTCGCAATGGGAACCACAATTTTGCTGGGACAGCAGATCGGAAGCGGAAAAAAAGAGGAAGGCGGACGAACCGTAGGAACAGCAATTGTCATGTTTGCGGCGATCGCAGTGGTCATGTCGATCATTATGGTTGTTTTTGCGCCTTCAATCAGTCAGATCATGAACGCGCCTGAGGAAGCATTTCAAAAGACCGTTGATTACATCAGAATTTGCGGTGGAGGTATGTTAGTCATTGTTGCCTACAATCTGATCGGCTGCCTTTTACCGTAAAAAATAAAAATATTCGAATTCATAAAGTATATTTGAAGAAAATGGTTGGTTTTGGGGCGCCGATTGCATTGCAGGATCTGCTTGTGAGCATTTCATTTTTGATCATTCTGGCAATCGTAAATTCTATGGGAGTCATTGCCTCGGCAGGTGTCGGTGTCGCAGAAAAAGTGTGTGCATTTATCATGCTCATATCGTCTGCTTTCATGCAGTCCATGTCGGCATTTGTGGCACAAAACTATGGCGCAGGTCAGATTACAAGAGCCAGAAAAGCCTTGCATTACGGCATTGCCGTTTCTTTTTCCATTGGCGTGGTAATGTTTTTGATCACGTTTTTCCATGGAGATGCGCTGGCAGGAATTTTCTCCTCGGATGGGGAAGTGGTTTTTGCAGCGGCAGATTATCTCAAGGCATATGCGATCGACTGCCTGTTTACAGCTATTTTCTTCTGCTATACCGGATTTTACAATGGTATCGGTAAGACACGATTTGTCATGATCCAGGGAATCCTTGGCGCATTTTGCGTCAGAGTTCCGGTGTCTTATATTATGAGCATCCAGCCGGAAACATCGCTGTTTCATATCGGGCTGGCAACGCCGATGTCGTCAGCCTTGCAGTTGATTCTCTGCGTTGGATTCATGCTCTTTTTGAGAAAAAAGGGGATGTTAGACGATAAAAAAATTTAATCGTCTCTATTTTCTTTCCCATTGAAAATTCTGGATTGTTTTATGGTACAATGCGTTTAAACATTTGAACAAAGAAAGGAATTATATATGGATATCTTAGAGTTAATGAAGGAAAGACACAGGACATGAGGTTAAATAATGCAGTCGAAAGAGATAGAGCAGCTTGCTTCTGAGTTTGAAAAATGCCAGAGAATACTCATTGCGCTTGGCGATGAAAACAGGCTTCACATGATTCCGGAAAAGATGAATAAAACCGCATAAAGATGTGAAAAGACAGGGATTGATGACCATGATTTTGTATTGGTGATTGATTCCTGTTTTGTAATATTATGATAGGGCGAGTTTAAATTATTTCTTGACAATAGCGTTATAGAACCATATAATTACCAATGGTAATTAACAAAGGCAATTATATAGCACAATGTAAAAAAGGAACCGATAGTATGAACGAAGAAAAAATAAAGAGAATGTTGGATGCCTGCTATCTTGCAAAAAGGACGAGGGAACTGCTCCCGGAACTGCCGGAAGGAGTCACACCAGCGTATATACAGTACATGGATGTGATCCACAAGTTACAGGAGAAGAAAGAGAGAGTAAAAGTATCGGATATCAGTGACACATTAAAGCTGCCAAGACCGGGGGTGACAAGAACGGTCAAGGAAATGGAAAAAAAGGGCTATCTCACGAAATATGCGTCTGAGGAGGACGGTCGGATCACATATGTTTTCATTACAGAAAAAGGTGAGGAGTTATCGGATAAGTACGATAAAAATTATTACAGCCGGCTTTTGAAATATATGGATCATATTTCCGAAGAAGAAGCGGATTGTATGATTTCGACCATAGAAAAATTTTATAAAGTCATGAGCGAAAGGAGAGTTGACATTGAATAGTTCAAAATCAGATTTTACACAGGGAAGTATTTTAGGAAAGCTGCTGCCATTTATGCTGCCAATCTTAGGCGCATTAGTATTGCAGGCGGCTTACGGTGCAGTTGACCTTCTGGTCGTTGGAAGGTTTGGAACAACATCGGGGCTTTCAGCCGTATCAACAGGAAGCCAGGTGTTAAACTTAGTCACTTTTGTTATTACGCAGTTTGCAATGGGTATCACTGTTTTGATCGCACGGTATATCGGGGAGAAAAAACCGCAGTATATTGGAGCTTTGATCGGTGGAGCAACAATTATTTTTGCAATTGTTTCTGCGGTACTTTTTGTAGTTATGATCGGGTTTGCACAGCCGATTGCAGTGCTGATGCAGGCACCACAGGAGGCTGTGGAACTGACATCGTCTTATGTGCGTATCTGCGGTGGCGGAATTTTTTTCATTGTGGCGTACAATCTGCTCGCAGCTATTTTCAGAGGCTTAGGTGACAGCAAATCTCCATTATTATTCGTTGCAGTTGCATGTGTGGTAAATATCGCAGGAGACCTGATTTTAGTGGCAGGACTGCATTTAGACGCAGCCGGAGCTGCAATCGCAACTGTAACAGCACAGGCGGTCAGCGTCGTTTTTGCATTATTTTTACTGGTAAAAAGAGAACTTCCATTTAAAATCACCAGACAGGATTTTAAGATCAACACACATTGTATAAGAGCATTAAAAGTCGGTCTGCCGCTTGCTATGCAGGAGTTCTTGACACAGATCTCATTCCTTGCACTCTGCGCATTTGTCAACCGGCTTGGACTCGCAGCTTCCTCCGGATATGGTGTTGCCTGCAAGGTCGTTAACTTCGCAATGCTGATTCCAAGTTCTCTGATGCAGTCCATGGCATCCTTTGTATCGCAGAACGTGGGTGCCGGAAACGAAAAAAGAGCGAAAAAAGCAATGTTTACCGGCATGGGCGTTGGAATTGTGATCGGCTGCATTGTATTTGCATTTGTTATGTTTAAGGGAGATCTTCTGACCGGAATCTTCACAACAGACGCAGCCGTTGTGCAGAATGGTTATGATTATCTGAAAGGGTTTGCGTTGGAAACGATCGTGACAGCCGTTCTATTCAGTATGGTCGGTTATTTCAACGGACATGATAAAACGGTCTGGGTTATGGTTCAGGGACTCGTCCAGACGCTTCTTGTGCGTCTGCCGCTGGCATATTATATGAGTATCCAGCCAGATGCGAGCCTCACCAAGATCGGTTTTGCGGCTCCGGAAGCAACGATATTCGGAATTGTGCTGAATGTGATCTTCTATCTGTGGATGAACCGGAAACGGAATAATTTATAAGCAAAAGCCCTGAAGTTGCAGCTTCAGGGCTTTTTGCGATGTAGCGTTATCATCATAACATATAATGCGTATGTTAATACTTTTTATGGTATACTTCAGATATAAATTTAGGAAAGAAAAGAGGAACCAATAAATGAAAATTGTGATTATTAACGGAAGTGCAAGAAAAGGCAATACATTAACTGCAATTAATGCATTTATAAAAGGTGCATCTGGAAAAAATGAGATCGAAGTGATTCAGCCGGACAAGTTAGATATCAGCCCATGCAAAGGATGTGGCGTCTGTCAATGTAATAAAGGCTGCGTAGATCAGGATGATACCAATCCTACAATTGACAAAATTGTGGCAGCAGACATGATCCTTTTTACAACACCAGTGTATTGGTGGGGAATGTCCGCACAGTTAAAGCTGGTTATAGACAAATGTTATTGCAGAGGATTACAGATAAAAGGGAAAAAGGTTGGTGTTATTGTCGTAGGCGGATCACCGGTAGACAGTATACAATATGAACTGATTCAGAAACAGTTTGACTGCATGGCTCACTACCTGTCATGGGATATGCTTTTCCAGAAATCCTATTATGCAACTGCAAAAGATGAATTATCAAAAAATGCGGGCGCAATGGACGAATTGGAAAAATTAGGAACAGAGCTGGCATAGGAAAAAACAGTTTATCATGAGATTGCAAAAAGGAGAGCAAGAAAAATGACAGAAAAAGAAAAAATGATGGCAGGAAAAATTTATGATCCTTCCGATGAAGAACTTGTGAAATTAAGAACAAAAGCCCACAGATTAAGCAAAGAATATAATGAACTTCTTGAAACAGACGAGAAACGTTCCGAGATTCTGAAAGAAATGGGAATCATAGGTGATTCGTTTTACTTGCAAGGACCAGTACAGTTCGATTATGGCTGTCTGACCTCTATCGGTGCAAATTCATACGCGAATTTTAACTTTACGTGTGTGGATTGCTGTCCGGTTACCATTGGTGCAAATGTATTTATGGGACCAAATGTGTCACTTCTTACACCGATGCATCCGCTCCGGTGGCAGGATCGCAACCAGTATCAGAAACAAAATGGCACACTTACCGATAAGGAATACGCCAGACCGATTACCATTGGCGATAATTGCTGGATCGCAGGAAATGTTACAATCTGTGGTGGTGTTACGATCGGCGAGGGCTGTGTGATCGGTGCTGGAAGCGTCGTTACTAGAGATATTCCGGCAAATTCACTTGCAGTTGGTGTTCCATGCCGCGTGATCCGCGAGATTACGGAAGAAGATGCGCTGGAAAATCACCCGGAGTTGTTCTAAAAAAAATCAGCTATAATCAAAACCTATAACAAACCCAAGGAATCTTCTATAACAAAAACAATTGACAAAATAATATCAGATGATTATAATTCCCCATATAAAGTAATTCCTACATAACATATAAAATAAGTAGGAAATAAGAAAGGGGAAAATCATATGAAGACAAATACAATCGTAATGAACAAAAACCAGATGTGTTGCTGTTGTATGTGCTGTATGGATGAATACGGTTTTATTTTCATATGATTTATACACCTGAGTGTTTTGGAGAAAAGAAGAAGCAGGCAGTTGTGATAACCATATGACAACGACCAGCTTCTTTCTTTATGTGTATACTCTTTGGAATTAACGTATGAAAGTGTATAACAGAAAGGTATAAAAATGTTAGAGTTCAAAAACCTTTCCAAAAGTTTTCATGAGAATAAAGTATTAGACCATATTAATTTAAAAATTGAAAAAGGCGATGTTGTCGGAATTATCGGCCCTTCCGGTACAGGAAAATCAACCTTATTAAGATGCATCAACCAGTTGGAGATCCCGGAGGAGGGGGAGGCAGTTTTTGGTGGAAAAACGGTCGATCTTTCCAAAAAACATAAAGACAGCCTGGAATTCCGTAAGATTACGGGCATGGTGTTCCAGAGATTTTATCTGTTTGAGAAAAAGACAGCGTTGGAAAATGTTAGGGAAGGTCTTATGGTTGTTCAGAAAAAGAGCAAAGCAGATGCAAAAGCAATTGCTTTAAAAGAATTAGAGCGTGTTGGAATGGCATCATGGGCAAATCATTATCCAAAACATTTGTCCGGAGGACAGCAGCAGCGTGTCGCAATTGCCAGAGCACTTGCCCTAAAGCCGGAATTACTCCTGCTCCACGAGGCCGACTTCAGCCTTAGACCCGGAGCTTATTATGGTGGCGACACCGGAAATATTTTTGCTGTCTTAGATGGAGAATTAGAAGGAGATCCGGTTATTTTTTGCGCACATATGGATGTTGTAGAACCTTAGAGCGGCAAAAAATATGTTTTGGAAAAAGACGGAACAATACATTCTGCAGGGGATACTGTGCTTGGTGCAGATGACATCAGTGGTATTCTGGAAATCCTCTATTGTGTACAACTTGTTCTTGACAGTGGAAAACCTCATAAAAAAATTGAAATCCTGTTTACAATTGGTGAGGAATTATATGTCAAAGGTTCGGATGTTTTTGACTATTCGAAAGTAACCGTAAAACAGGCGTATGTGCTTGATCTGTCTGAAGAGACGACGTTTAACATCGGAACGATTCAGGGTGGAACAGCGACAAACATTGTGCCGGACTGCTGTGTGCTGACCGCCTATGAGACACCACTTGAGAGCAAGTCAGTGACCGATTTTCAAAAAGCCTGTGAAATCTTAGGATTTTCCGGTGAACTTACAGGTACGTTCGGTGGAAGTGATAACAACAGTTTTGCAAAAAACGGAATCGAAGGGCTTGTTTTATCGAATGGAATGTATAACGCACATTCGACACGGGAATACACAACGGTCGATGATCTTTATAAAGGAGCAGAGCTGATCGAACAGCTTATTTTATTATAAAAAGAAATTTCGGTCGTATTCTGTTGAAGATTGTTGTTTTCGCATATAGCTATCTCGTGTAAGTTATGGTAAAATAGCCACAGAGAGCGTCACGGAGGACGCAATAGTGGGAGGTAGCTCTTATGGATAAGAACAGCGAAAAAAATGTCAGGTTCCGCATAAATATTACATTGTTAATTGCGGTAGTTTTACTGGTTGCAGATTTATATGCAATGATCAATATGCCTCAGAAATTTATTATTCTGGCGATCATTACAGCATTGTTTCTGGTTGCAATCTATTTTTTGGTAGATTCCATTTCAATTTATCTGATGGCAGAAAAGAATCGCAAAGAAGAACAGTATGATAGTATTTTTAAATCAGAAAAAGCGTCTTATCTTTTATTGAGGAAAACATTTGATGATCTGTATGAACTTATTGAAAAAGGAAACCAGTCCCGGAAAGCAAATGTGGAGGATATTATCCACGCACAGAAAGCAGTAGCAAAGGTTTCCATTGGAAGAAGTAAAGAGAATGCAGATGCACTGATGAATTCTAATGACCGCATCATGGAAAAGATTTCGATGTTAGAGGCTGTTTTATCAGACAATGTTTCGCATCCGGCACCGGAAACTAATAAAAATCACAGCGCATATGCACAGAATATTTTAGACAATCAGGATAAAATATTACAGCAGCTGGAAGTTTTGCAGAATACATTGAATACGATCGGAGCTGATGCAAAGATAGCAGCAGAGTCTGCAAAACAGAACTTTTTTACCGAGGAACGTATCTTGGCAGAAGAGAATAAAATTGAAAAAGAAGAACCACAGGTTCAGGAAGCCGCAGTTGAGGAAATCCCATCGGCTGCTGGAGAAGCAACTGTGATGGAAGAAACACCAATCGAAGAAGAACCGTCCGTGATGGAGGAGACACCGATCGAAGAAGGACCATCCATGATGGAGGAGACACCGATCGAAGAAGAACCGTCCGTGATGGAGGAGACACCGATCGAAGAAGAACCGTCCATGATGGAGGAGACACCAATCGAGGAAGTTCCATCTGATATGGAGGAAACATCAATTGGTAAAGAAGAAGTTTCTTCTCCGGAGGAAGATTTATCCAAGTATGATGATATAATGGTAGATACTTTGACGGATTCGGATGTTAATGTTCCGGTCGAGAAGATTCCATTGGAAGATGAAACAGTTGTAGATGATAAGCCGGCAATGCCTGATCTGTCAGATCCGAATAAGGTTATGACACCGGATGAGATCGCAGCATTGATTGCAAACTTATAATAGAAGAAAGACTTCGGTGTAAAGTAAAAAATAATATTTAAGACAATAAAAAATCTGTCATACAAATGCAATTTTTGTATGGCAGATTTTTTGTGTAACAGGAAAAACGTTCCGGATCATTATTCGGCAGTGATTTTTACGATTTCTTTGATAACCGAAACAGCGGTATCCATACCTTCTACACTGATATGTTCAAATGGTCCGTGGAAACCATAGCCGCCGGTTCCGAGGTTTGGACAAGGAAGTCCCATAAAACTTAATCTGGCACCGTCTGTACCACCACGGACTGGGCGGGAGACCGGTTCCAGACCAACGTTTTTGATTGCTTTTTTTGCAATTGCAACGACATATTCATTCTTTTCAATGACTTCCAGCATATTGCTATAGGAATGCTGAATGTTCAATTTTACAGTGTCTGCGTGATATTTTTCATTCATTTTTTGCTCAATGCCACGCAGAGTATCAAGACGTTTTTCAAAAGTGGCTTTGTCATGGTCGCGCACGATATAATTCACTTTGGCGTGGGCGATGTCTCCGCTAAAATCAGTCAGATGATAAAATCCCTCTCTGCCTTCGGTGTGGGCAGGAGTCTCATTTTCAGGGAGAAGAGATGCAATCTCACAGCCGACAAGGGCAGCGTTGATCATAATATCTTTTGCCTCTCCAGGGTGGACATTGACGCCAGTGATCTCAAAAGAAGCACTTGCAGCATTGAAGTTTTCATAGGCAACTTCGCCCTCGTAGTCGCCGTCAACGGTGTAGGCAAATTTGGCTTTAAAATAGTCAAGGTCAAATAAATCAGCACCGCTTCCGACTTCTTCGTCCGGTGTGAAGCCGATCCAGATGTCGCCGTGAGGTATTTTTTCTGTGATGATCTGTTCCACTGCGGTCATGATTTCGGCAACCCCGGCTTTGTCATCAGCGCCAAGAAGCGTTGTGCCGTCTGTGGTGATCAGTGTGCGTCCTTTTAATGTTTCAAGTGTCGGAAAATCGGATATTTTCAGATAAGCACCTGATCCTTTTAAAAGAACATCTCTGCCGTCATAGTCAGAAATGATCTGTGGTTTGACATTTTCTCCGGAAAAATCAGGAGCAGTATCCATATGGGAAATAAAACCGACAGCAGGCTTGTCAGCATATCCTTTCGTTGCCGGCAACAGTCCGTAAACATAGCAGTGATCGGTTAAAGTGACTTTCTCTAAACCGAGATCTCGCAATTCCTGTTCTAACACTTTTCCTAACTCAAACTGTCTTTCCGAAGATGGAATCTGTCGGCATTCCTCGTCAGAAGTTGTCCAGTAAGAGACATATTTTAATAATCGTTCTTCAACACGCATGTGAATCCTCCTTATAAAATGGTGCCGTATTTATTTTGATACAAAATCAAGCCGGACACACATAGTTATAAAATACCATAAAATAGTGAAATAGGAAATATTAGAAAAGGATTTCTTGACAATTGTGTATACATCAGTTACATTCAATATTGCAGATAGCAAAATCTTTTTTTCAAATAAGTGTTATAGTACGAGTTATTTCTGCCAGATCGGCATGAAATCCTAAAAAATTGTTAGATACAGATATTGAGGGCTTTCCGGAAACTTCGCAAAGAAAGAGAGGAAGGTTTGGGCGAGAAAGATACAACAGAAAAAATACTTGCAGATTATAATGATGTATTTGCAGACATCATAAATGGTCTGGTATTTAAAGGAGAACAGAAGGTAACACCAGAGTCCTTAGAAAATATAAGTACAAGATCTGTGTATAAAGGCAGGAAAAATAAACTGCATGAACAGGAAAGGGATATCGTCAAACTCTGGAAAGAGCGTGATATTGAATTTGCCATATATGGCATGGAAAATCAAACTTTACCGGAGAAATATATGCCGCTTCGTATATTAGGTTATGATGGTGCCTCTTATCGCAGTCAATTGCAGAAGAAAAGAAAAAGACCAGTTGCAGTATTGACAATTGTTTTATATTTTGGTACAGATAAGATGTGGGATAAACCAACGCATTTAAAGGATGTGATATACATTCCGGAGGGTTTGGGAGAGTATGTTAATGACTATAAAATCACAGTTTTTAATATTGCATGGTTGACGGAAGAAGAGATTGCAAGATTTAAAAGCGATTTTAAAATTGTAGCAAATTTCTTTGTACACAAGAGAAAGAATAAAGATTATGTATCAGATGACAAAACAGAAATTAAACATGTGGATGAAGTATTAAAATTATTATCTGCTATGACGGGGGATGAGCGTTATGAAGAAATTCTGGCAGAGAAGGAGAAAGGAGAGTACAATACTATGGATACAGTAGCAGAACATCTTGTAAATATGGGTGAGGCAAGACTAGGAAAACTTATAAATCTTTTATTGCAAAATAATAGAATAGAAGATGTAAAAAAGGCTTCTGTTGATAAAGAAGCCAGAAAGAAATTTTACAAAGAATTTGGAATTATTGATTAATGAGGAGGGACGGTTCGCAAGGACTGTCCCTTTGAAAAATATAAAATTAAAAATATAAAAACAGTACTCGACAAAATACGAAATAATTTATAAAAAAATAGTTGCATTTCTAAAAAAAGTATTATATAATAACATTCGTCGCTGAAAGACATGCGCCACTAGCTCAGCTGGCAGAGCACCTGACTCTTAATCAGGGTGTCCAGGGTTCGAACCCCTGGTGGCGCATTACAGAAGTATCGGTTTTATAGCATAGGCTATGGGGTCGGTGCTTTTTTTATGTCGCAAACCCTTGATTTTATTTGGGTTGCGGCTTTTTTATTTGAATCCAATTTTAAAATCTTGAAGAAAAGCACAAATTTGATAAATAGAATCTTGAAGAAAAGCACAAAATAAGGAAAAGTATATGACCAGTTGTCAGCATGGAAAGAGAAGTATTCGGACAAATACGCGGTTTTGCTTGAAGGCGGAAACCGGAGTGACATTATATGAACATGAATCGTTAATTATATTTGATGAGGTTCAGCTTTTCCCACAAGCAAGGCAGGCAATCAAACATCTTGTGGCTGACGGAAGCTACAGTTATCTGGAAACAGTTACGAACTTTTACAACAGATTTATGATATGGGGACTGCTATTGGGCAGGCGACAAATCGTAAATTAATGAGAGATTTAAGGGTATATATGGCTGTGGGAGGGATGCCGCAGGCAGTAGAAGCCTATGTGGAAGGAAAAAATTTTTCGGAAATTGATATGGTAAAAAGGCAGATCATATCCTTGTATGAAGATGATTTTAAAAAAATTGATGCATCCGGCAGAATATCTGCATTATACCATGCCATTCCTGCCCAGTTATCAAAAGATTCAAGAAAATACCGGATCACATCAGCCATTGGAAAGAAAAATAATACAAGAGCTGAGGAATTATTGTATGAGTTGATTGACTCAAAAACAATTTTACCATGCTATAATTCGACAGAACCGAGGGTAAGCATGGCAGATACGAAAGATTTTAACAGCTATAAGTTGTATCTGGCGGATACCGGATTGTTTGTTACACTGATGTTTATAGATCGTCCGGTAACAGAAAATGATGTTTACGCAAAACTGCTTTCTGATAAACTACCGGCGAATCTTGGATTTTTGTATGAAAATCTGGTTGCACAGATGATAGCAGCATCAGGAAGAGAACTTTACTATCACACATGGGAAAAAGCCGGCAGCACACATTATTATGAAGTTGATTTCCTGATTTCAGAGGGAAGTAAAGTCAATGCTTTTGAAATCAAGTCATCTGGTTCGGGAAAACATGAATCAATCAAGGCGTTTTATAAAAAGTTTTCAAATAATGTGCATGACATATATTTATTGTCACAGAAGGATGCCGGGAAAGATGAAAATCTGTTGTTGAAGCCATTTTATTTAATGCCTTTTTTGATCAGGCATAAATCTGATTTTAAATATTAATTGAAGCATGTAAAAATGAATGATATAAATATTAAGGACAATTGTATAAAGAATTCCAAGATTTCACAAAAAGTTCACAGAAAATTAGCACTCAACTATTGACAGTGCTAACAATCAGTGCTATAACATAGTCAGAACAAAGGAAGAGGGAAAGAAAAAGAACAGAAGTTCAAAAGTTTTTCCTCTGACAGTTCCAAAGAAACAAGGTTAATGAGCATACGAATATCCACAAAAAAGTGGACAGATAGAAAAGGAGAGATGACTTATGTTGATGCCTAGTATTTTTGGAGAGAGTTTATTTGATGATTTTGATAATTTAATGAATTTTTCATTCCCGGATGTTGATAAAACATTGTATGGCAAACATGCAAAGAATATGATGAAGACAGATGTTAAGGAGAAAGATAATGGCTATGAAGTAGCAATTGATCTTCCGGGATTCAAGAAAGATGAGCTTCATCTTGAGTTGAATGATGGATACCTGACTATCAGTGCCGAGAAGGGACTCGATAAGGATGAGAAGGATAAGAATGACAAATACATCAGACGTGAACGTTATGCAGGCAGCATGAGCCGAAGCTTTTATGTAGGTGAGAACATGAAAGAGGAAGATATCCATGCGAAATACGAAAATGGTATCCTGACCTTGGACGTTCCGAAAGAACAGAAGAAAGCTGTTCCGGAAAAACGTTACATTGCAATTGAAGGATAAATAGAATGCCCGGTATCAATGGCGTAAAACCATTGGTATCGGGCGTTTTTTCTATCTCGATGCGATCAGTTTGCAGATTGGATTTCCTTTGGAAGAAAATTTTTCTTCGTATTCCGTCATGACATTGCCTTCATTTAAGACGGCATCATGGTGCAGATCTCTGGTGGAAGCGTCTAATTTCCATCCGGCTTCCGGCACTTCCTCCAAAGAGAAGGTGAAAAGATCCTGATTATCAGTTTTAAATTCAAGGTGTCCCTCTTTTTTCAAAATCTGGTCATAGCGCGCGAAAAACTGTCTGGAAGTGAGACGTCTCTTGGCGTGGCGGTCTTTTGGCCATGGATCGGAGAAGTTTAAGTAAATGCGGTCTACCTCGTCTTTGGCAAACACTTCTGCAATATCGGCGGCATCCATACAGATGAATTTAATATTTGGCAGTGGATTTAACTCCATTTTCTGTAAAGCACGTAAAAGTACGCTGGAGTAACGCTCGATGCCGATGTAATTAATATCCGGGTGCAGGGCAGCCATATCCATGATAAAACGGCCCTTTCCCATGCCGATCTCGATATGAAGCGGCTGCACTTTGTCAAAACAGTCCTGCCAGTGTCCTTTCTGATCTTCTGGATTTTTGATACAGTATCCACTATTTAAAATGGCGTCATCCGCGCCAGGGATATTTCTTAATCTCATAAAACAACCTCTCTATATTATGTAAACTATAAATTTTTTTGCTGAAATATCGTTTCAAACGATCCGCAAAGTAAAAGTACAGTATCGTGAAACAATCGTATATATTCTACAATAAAGAAACCCCAACTTTCAAGCACACATTGCATAATCTGACAAATTAATAAAGTCATAAAATGATGAAAAGTGGTTGCATGTATTTTTTCCAACTATTATACTAATAATGTTGATAGAGTAACGTTGTTGTTACAGGAACGAGTTACGGGTGAACAGTAACAATCCGTAAAAATTGTGTATACATGGGACGGATTGTGCGAAATTAATAGATTTAATATAGATTTGGAGTTTTTATGATGTTGAAAAATAGATGGAAAAAGGCAGCATGCCTGATCCTTACGATTATATCTGCTGTCTGTCTTGGAAAAGTGGACGTCAAGGCGGCAGACTACTGGCCGGACGCGCCGGAAACACTCTCGCCGAGTGTTATTTTGATGGAAGAGTCCACAGGCACGATCCTTTATGAAAAAAATAGTGATGAAGCACACTACCCGGCGAGTATCACAAAGATCATGACCACGCTGCTGGCGTTAGAAAATGGCAATCTGAGTGACATGGTCACTTTTTCGGATGATGCGATCAACAACACGGAAGGATCTGGAATTGCCAGAGATTACGGCGAGCAGATGACCTTAGAGCAGTGCCTTTACGGTGTCATGCTAGAGTCGGCAAATGAATGTGCCTACGCTGTTGCAGAGCATGTGGGCGGCACGGTAGAAAATTTTGTGGACATGATGAATGCCAAGGCAAAAGAATTAGGATGTACTAACACACATTTTGCCAATCCGCACGGTCTGCAGGATGAAAATCATTATACGACCGCACATGACATGGCGTTGATCGCGCAGGCTGCTTATCAGAATGAGACATTTCGTATTATCATCGGGACGAAGATGTATACAATCCCTCCGACCAATAAGCATGCGGAGGAAACGGTGTTGAGGAATCATCACGATATGCTCTGCACTTACCACAATGCGAACCGCAAGTACTTATATCCGTACTGTGTCGGCGGAAAGACCGGATACACGGCGACTGCAAACAGCACGCTTGTGACTTACGCGGAAAAAGATGGCATGACACTGATCTGTGTGGTAATGGACACGCAGTCACCGAATCAGTTTATTGATACGGTAAATTTATTTGATTATGCATTTGACAATTTTCAGGTGTTGAATGTAGCAGAAAATGATACGAATTACAGCGCAGAAACAACGGTGGATAATGGCAATCTGAACAATATTGAACCATTTGTGGAGCTTGATAAAGATGCCGTCATTGTTCTGCCGAAAACAGCAGAATTTTCAGATACCTCATCTTCGGTGGAATATAACGACAGTGATCCGGAGATTGCAGGAAGCATCACATATACTTATGCGGGAAGAAATGTAGGAAAAGCAGATATTAAGACAACCGGCGTGGTAGTAGAAGGCTACGCATTTGACAATGAGTCGACCGAGGAGGAGGAACAGGAAGTTGTCTCCACGGTGCAGGTAAGACCGATTGTTGTGGTATTACTCATTGTTGCAGTGATTTTGCTTGGTGTACTTTTATTTTTCTTAAAACGTTTTTACGATAATTACTATATTATCAAACACAACAGAGCCGTTCGTAGAGACAGAAAAGATCAGAAACGAAGAATCAGAAAAAAACGTAGAAGACGCAGAAGATGGAGATAAAGCATGTCGGAGTCATATGCAGTCAGTGAAAAAAGAGAGTTGCTGTTAGACAAAGTAAAGAAGTTTATTCTGGATAATGGCGGAATTGTAAAAAAGAACCAGCTTGCCGGGCTGGGGATCGATTATCGCAGAATCCTTGATTTTGTGGAAAAAGGGGATATTCTGCGCGTAAAAAGCGGTTATTATGCAGTTCATCTCAGTGATTTTACAGAGGAGGAGCTTGTGGCAAAGCTGTTTCCGGACTGCGTGCTGAATCTGGAAAATGCGCTATATGCGTATGGCTATATCAAAAAGAAACCGTATGGCTGGCGGCTTGCGGTGGATAAGAATACTTCCAAATCACGGTTTAAAATGGATTATCCGAAGATTATTCCGATGTACGCAGAGCCGGATACTTTGGAGCTTGGAGTGACAGAAATACAGCTTTCTGATGTGACAGTCCGGATTTTTGAAAAGGAAAGACTGATCTGTGAATGCTTAAAATACGAAGACAAGATGGATCGGGAAAGATTCAAAGAAGGACTGATGGCTTACATAAAAGATCCGAAGAAGGATATTGCAAAACTGATGTATTATGCAAAAGAGCGTAAAGTTGTGAAAAAAGTTCAGAATATGATTGGAGTCTGGCTTTAAATGGAACAGAACCTACTTACGAAGAAGAAGTTAAAAGAAAAAAGCATAGAGTATCAAATCCCATTTGCAAATCTGCTGGAAGGATTTTTGCAGGAAACACTGATGTTCCAAATTCTGGAAACCGATTTTGCAAAGCGGTTATGGCTGAAAAACCGTGAGGCTTTTGACCTCGACAGTTATCGAAAGGAGTGGCAGAAGCCACTTCATTTTGTATACGGGCAGGATGATGGGAAAGAACAGCAGGTATTGGACGAAAAGTGGATCATTGATTTTGCAGAGGCGATCTGCGCGAAACGGGAATATCATATCCGCTGGAATTATTCTGTGGAAAAAGAGGAACAGGACTATCTGGTTTACATAACTGGAGAATGGGAGGAAATGAAGGTTCCGCTTACCATCCGTATTAGTCCATTGGTATATGATGCAGCAAAGCCGGAAAAACAGGAGCTGCAGTCTGTATTTTTTGAGAAGAAATGTGCAGCGTATCAACATTTTCCGGTTGAAACATATCTGGCAGAACAACTTTTTACAATCCTCAAATATCTGGAACTGATTCCTTCTATGGAGGTATATGATACAACATTTCGTCTGCTGAAGCAGGAAACTGTCGATGGACGGCATATTTACGAGACACTCTCTTTTTTCTGCGAAAAAGAGGAAGTGATTCCACAGGAAAAAAGGATTGAAATGCTGGCATCTTATGAAACCTACACCTATATGAAAAAACGGTGGGAAAAATATATAAGGAAGCAGGGAACAGAGGATATTTCCTGGGAAACAGTATTGCATCGGATCATTGCTTTTTTAAGTCCTGTCTGGAATACAATGTGCAGAGACGAGGTGTTCTTTGGAGACTGGATGCCGGATCTGGAACGATATTTATAAGAGGCTGCCCACAGGCAGCCTTTATTTCTGGTTTTATTGTCTGCCCAGATATTCCCGGAGGAATGTGACAATATTTTTTGGTTTGTTCAGATCAAAGACCGGAAGGGAAGTCTCTGCATGATACGGAAAATCAGCAAGTACAGCGATCAGATCTTTTTCTGCAAATAACGGCGTTTCCGACCAGTCCTTTCGTAGAATTTCAATTTTATTCGGCGCATCTGAACCAAAATTTTCCGTCAGTACAAGGTCAGCCCCGGAGAGGGACGAAGAGAGATTTTCCAGTGTCGGTTCAAAAAAGACGTTTTTGAATACGACAGAGGAATCCTCTTTGATGAGGTGTACGACTTTTAATCCCTCGCGCTCTAATAAAGGAAGCAGACGTTCAATAAGAGGCGTCATGATCGTTCCCGGTTTTGCCACAAAGGAGATTACCGGGGTTGTATGCAAAAATAAATCTCTGGTGTCTTTGAAATATTCGATCAGCGCCTGGGAAGAATCTGGCGATACAATTCCGCTTAAAATACGAAGCGCATGATAATAATTGTCTCTGGTGTCCAGATTATAGTACTGGATATCGATCGGTGTCGGTGCTGCCTCGGCGATCGCGGACTCGGTCACGTATCTGGTGTTGCATTTCTCCCGCAGGGTGTTGAACGTGAGCTGGTGGAGCAAGAGACATTTTCCGATGGTTGTAATGCAATTTTTGGAGTAGGCTGCAGTTGCAGTTTCGAGATAGGAAGCCTTTCCCTCAAGTGTGCAGATATCGGCGTCACCGAGCTCCGAGAGCAGGGCAAGTCCTGTTTTCGGTTCCAAAAACGGAGTGTCTACGGACATAAAAAATGCACGTTCCTCATCGATCATGGATAAGCCGGAAAAAATGCCGGACATTGGTCCCTGATTCGGATAGATATCCGGGATTTCAGTTACGGGAAGCTTCAGATGGGAGTAATCTCCCTTTATTTTTACCGAGAGATAAATTCTGGAAAAATACGGCTGAAATTTTCTGACAAGATATTCAATTAAACAGGTGTCTCCAAAAGGAAGAAGAGCTTTATCGGTTCCCATCCGTGTGCTGTTTCCACCACAGAGGATCACAAGCGCATTTTCCATACTATACCTCCGGAATGTTATTGTTTGATCCGCAATCTAAAATACTATAGCATAGGAAATACTTTTTTTTCAAGAGTAATGAGTGGATGGTAATGCAAGTCATTGCTGAATCTGTGGGGAAAGTGTGTTATACTAAGGTATATCAGTATCTATTTGGTATCATATACCGGTATGGATATAGAACATCAGGAGCAGACTTACATGAAGTATTTGATAGATGATTTAGAGGAATATGCACAGTCGGATTATTATCCGTTCCATATGCCGGGACATAAAAGAAAGAGTCTGGCGTTTCCCAATCCGTATGAGATTGACATTACGGAGATTGACGGATTTGACAATCTGCACCATGCAACTGGTATTATAAAGGAAGCCGAAGTGCGCGGGGCAGAGCTTTACCATTCAAAACGGTGCTTTTTCCTTGTGAATGGGAGTACCTGTGGATTACTGGCTGCCATCAGTGCTGTCACGAGGCGTGGAGACAAGGTATTAGTCGCAAGAAATTGTCACAAAGCAGTCTATCATGCATTATATATGAATGAACTGCAGGCAGAATATCTGTATCCTTCCATCACAAAAAATGGAATCCAGGGGCAGATCACGGTAGAGCAGGTGCAGGAATCGCTATATGAAAATCCGGATGCGGTGGCAGTGATCCTCACTTCCCCGACGTATGAGGGGATTGTTTCAGACGTGGCAAAGATTGCAGAGGTGTGCCATGAACATGGGATTCCGCTTATCGTGGATGAAGCCCACGGAGCACATTTTGGATTCGGAGGCGGTTTCCCGGAAAATGCCGTAAAACTTGGCGCAGACGCAGTGGTTATGAGTTTACATAAGACATTGCCGTCGTTTACCCAGACAGCGCTGCTGCATCTGACGTCTGATCTCATTGATGAGAAGCGGGTGGAGCGGTATCTGTCCATTTACGAGACGAGTTCACCATCCTATATTTTTATGGCAGGAATGGATTCATGTATCCGGCTGATCGCAGAACAAGGGCAGCAGCTCTTTGCAGAATACAGGAAGCGTCTGACGGATTTTTATGGGAAAACAGCCGGTTTAAAATACCTGCATGTCATGCAGGAGGAAGATCTGGACACCGGGGAAGCATTTGACTGGGATGATTCCAAACTGGTCATTTTTGCGGATAGAGCCGGGATGACAGGGGATGAGCTGCATCAGATCCTTTTGAAAAAATACCATTTACAGATGGAGATGGTTTCCGGTTATTATGTGCTGGGAATGACAAGTCTGATGGACGAGGATGAAGGATTGGAGCGTCTGGCAGGCGCACTGCATGAGATCGATGCAAAGGTGCAGGAGGACATTTCAAAAGGAAGCAAAAATTTGAATCATCTGCCGGATGATGGGATGTATCATTCCTTTATTGAGAAAATATATCAGAAATATCCGCGTGAAATGCAGATTTATCAGGCGGAGGAGCTTCCTTATAAAGAAGTAACGTTAAAGGAAGCAGTCGGAAATATGTCTGCGGACACGATTTATCTGTATCCCCCGGGGATTCCGATGATCGTTCCGGGTGAGATCATCACGAAGCGTCTGGCAGATAATATTGAGGAATGCTTATCGCTTGGACTGCGTGTGGAAGGGAGTTACTGTTCATTCAGCAGTAAAACACTTGCTGTTTTGCTGCGTAAGAAAGTGATTCAGGAAAAATTCTAAAGATTGTATATTTTTAAAGACTATATTATACTAAATGAGGCAGGAAAAATGGGTAAAATATATTGTATCATGGGAAAAAGTTCCACGGGAAAAGATACCCTGTTTAAAAAGATATTGGGAGATGAAAGTCTCGCGTTAAAGACCATTGTTCCATACACGACAAGACCGGCACGTGCCGGGGAAAAAAATGGAGTAGAATATTTTTTCTGTGATGAGAAGAAAGTGGAAGAATTGGAGCGTGAAGGGCGCATTATCGAGCTTCGTGCTTACGATACCATCCATGGGATCTGGAAATATCTTACCGTGAATGATGACCAGATCAATCTGGAACACCAGAATTATCTGATCATAGGAACGCTGGAATCTTATTTAAAGATTCGTGATTACTTTGGAAAAGAGAAAGTTGTGCCGATTTATATAGAAGTGGAAGACGGCGAACGCCTGAGCCGGGCGTTAAACAGGGAGCGGATGCAGGAAAGTCCGAAGTATGAGGAACTTTGCCGCAGATTTCTGGCAGATGCGAAAGATTTTTCTGAGGAAAAGTTAAACGAAGCAGGGATCACAAGGAGATTTGTCAATCAGGATCTCGATGAGACAGAGGAAGAAATCCGTAGAGTAATTTTAGAAAACAGGTAGGAAAGAAGGTGAGCATTGGTGGACATTAAAGTAAATAATATAGCGCAGGTGACACAGGTACCTGATACAGTGACAACGGAAACCGGAGATGGAACATTCAAATTCACTCTGGCGAGTGCCATCACCGATGCAGATCTTCAGGCAAAAGTCGATCTTTTGATGAATGATATCACGGCACAGGGAAACCGTATTGCACAGCATATGGATATCCGCGATATGAAAAAATACCGTGGACTGATCAAGGATTTTTTAAATGAGGTGGTGTATCGTTCACACAAGTTTTCCAGAGAGAACTTCTTAGACCGCAAAGGACGGCACAGAGTGTATGGACTGATCCGGCTGATCGATTCAAATCTGGATGAACTGGCAAGGGAGCTTGTGAAGGATGAGAAGGATCACATTGCGATCCTGAGCAGGATAGGTGAGATCCGTGGATTGTTGTTGGATATATTGACTTAAAGGAGCGGCATATGGCAGGATTTAAAGATATTATCGGACATGAGCAGATTATAGAGCATTTACAGAATGCGATCGGGATGGATAAAGTATCCCATGCGTACATCATCAATGGACCGGACAAATCCGGAAAAATGATGCTGGCGGAAGCATTTGCAATGGCTTTGCAGTGTGAAAAGCATGGAAAAGAGGCATGTATGGAGTGCCATTCCTGCAGACAGGCGTTGGGACACAATCAGCCGGATATTATTTATGTAAACCATGAGAAGCCAAATACCATTTCTGTGGATGATATCCGCACACAGGTAAATAATGATATTGATGTAAAGCCATACAGCAGTGAGCACAAGATATATATCATTGATGAGGCGGAGAAGATGAACCAGCAGGCACAGAATGCACTGCTGAAAACCATCGAGGAGCCGCCGGCATATGCGGTCATCATGCTTTTGACAACGAATGCGGACACATTTCTGCCAACGATCTTATCCAGATGCGTGACGTTGAATATTAAAGTTGTGCCGGATGAGAAAATCAAAAAGTTCCTGATGGAAAAGTATCAGATCCCTGACTATCAGGCGGATGTGTGTGTGGCATTTGCACAGGGAAATGTGGGAAAAGCGATCCAGCTTGCGTCCTCTGATGATTTTAATGAGATGAAGGCAAGCGCACTGCAGCTGATCAAACGTCTCGATGATATTGATCTCTACGAGATGACCGCTGCGGTAAAGCAGATCGCAGATTACAAATTAGAAATTAACGATTACTTTGATCTGATGATGATCTGGTATCGTGATGTATTATATTTTAAAGCAACAGGTGACGTAAATGGCCTTATTTTCAAGGATGAGGTCTACGACATAAAACGACAGGCAGAAAAAAGCTCTTACAATGGAATCAACAGTATTTTGGAAGCTTTGCGCAAAGCCCAGATACGTCTGGACGCAAACGTAAACTTTGATCTGGTGATTGAGTTATTACTGCTGACAATTAAGGAGAACTAGAATGGTAAAAGTAGTAGGAATCCGTTTCCGGAATGCAGGTAAAATATATTATTTCGGACCTGGAAAGTTACAGTTAAAAGCAGGCATGCATGCAATTGTTGAGACCGCAAGAGGCGTTGAGATGGGAACTGTCATGAATGATCCGAGGGAGGTGTCCGAGGAGAGCGTCGTCCAGCCATTAAAACCGGTCATCCGCATTGCGACTGAGCAGGATGAAAAGCAGGCAGAGAAGAACCGCCAGAAGGAAAAAGAAGCGTTTAAGATCTGTCTGGAAAAGATTGCAAAACACAAGCTGGACATGAAGTTAGTGGAGGCAGAATACACATTTGATAATAACAAGTTGCTGTTCTATTTTACCGCAGACGGAAGAATTGATTTCCGTGAGCTGGTAAAAGATCTTGCAGCCGTATTCCGCACAAGGATCGAGCTGCGCCAGATCGGTGTCCGTGATGAGACAAAGATTATGGGCGGATATGGGATCTGTGGACGTCAACTGTGCTGTCACACATTCCTTTCCGAGTTTGCACCGGTATCGATTAAAATGGCGAAGGAGCAGAATCTTTCCCTGAACCCGACCAAGATTTCCGGTGTGTGCGGCAGACTGATGTGCTGCCTGAAAAATGAGGAAGAGACATACGAATATCTTAACAGCCGCCTGCCAAACGTTGGTGACTATGTCACAACGGATGATGGTCTGAAGGGCGAAGTTTCTGCTGTAAATGTACTTCGTCAGCTTGTAAAAGTTTTAGTGGAAGTCAATGACGAGAAAGAATTGAGGGAATATCAGGCTGATCAGTTAAAGTTCAAACCAAAACGACGCAGGGATGTGAAGCTCACTGCCGAGGAAATAAAAGAGCTGGCTGCATTAGAAGACCGTGGAGGAAAGTCAAAGATTGATGATGCAAAGTAATCTGGTTCATGAGGGAGAGCGTTTGGACGAGCTGCAGCGCAATGGATATGGAATCATCCAGAACCCGGCGCGTTTCTGCTTTGGCATGGATGCTGTTCTGTTGTCCGGTTTTGCGAAAGCAAAGGCAGGGGAAAAAGTATTAGATCTTGGAACCGGCACCGGAATCATTCCGATTTTAATGGAAGCAAAGACGGATGCAGCAGATTTTACAGCGTTAGAGATCCAGGAAGAAAGCGCAGATATGGCAAGACGCAGTGTTGCGTACAATCATCTCGAGGATAAGATCAAAGTGATCACAGGAGATATCAGGGATGCTTCAAATATGTTTGGAGCATCTTCTTTTCACGTCATCACAACAAACCCGCCGTATATGATCGGCACTCATGGGGAAAACTCGCCATCCACAGCAAAAGCGATCGCACGGCACGAGGTTTTGTGCACGCTGGATGATATTTTGCGTGAGAGCGCAAGACTTCTTATGCCGGGAGGCAGATTTTATATGGTACACCGGCCGTTCCGGCTGGCGGAGATCATGAGCAAAATGGTGGAATATAAGATAGAGCCGAAGCGTATGCGTCTGGTGTATCCTTATATTGATAAGGAACCAAATATGGTGCTGATCGAGGGACTGCGCGGGGGGAAATCACGTGTGACAGTGGAAAAACCGCTCATTGTATACAAGGAGCAGGGCGTGTATACGGATGAGATTTATGACATTTATGGATATTGATTGGTAATACGAAACTCAATACGGCGTGTGAAGATTGTGATAAAATAACAAAATTTTCGAAGACACGCTTTCACTTCGCAAAACAAGGAGGATTATATGTTTAATAAGATAACGCTTGGACCGATCACGGTTTATATGTATGGATTGATGATTGCGATTGGATTTGCTTCGGCACTTTTCCTATGTAATTACAGGGGAAAGAAGAGAGGCTTAAGTGAGGATACGATTTTCGGTATTTTTTTATGTGCGCTGATTGGTGGAATGGTTGGCTGCCGCCTGCTCTATTATATTGTAGAGCTTCCGGCAATTATGGAAGATCCATCTATTTTATGGGATTTCAAAAACGGATACGTCGTTTATGGTGGAATTATCGGTGGAATTGTGACAAGTTATGTCTATTGCCGTATCAAAAAAGAAAATTTTATTTCCTATTTTGATCTTGTGATGCCAGCAGTTTCCATGGCACAGGGATTTGGGCGTATCGGCTGTTTCTGTGCCGGATGCTGCTATGGTAGAGAGACACATGCGTGGTATGGCATTACCTTTACACATTCTGATTTTGCACCAAACGGTGTAAGCCTGATTCCGACACAGCTTATTTCTTCCGCAGGTGATTTTCTGATCTGCGGCGTATTACTGTGGTATGCATCTAAGAATCCAAAGCCGGGCAGAGTGGCAGCAGGCTATCTGGTGCTCTATGGCGTGGGAAGATTTTTGATCGAATTTTTACGAAATGATTATCGTGGAAGTATAGGAATTTTTTCCACATCACAGATTATCTCTTTTGGAATCGTGGCGCTCGGAATCGTGATGTACTTTGTGATTCCGAAAATGTCAGAGAAGAAATAAACGCATGTACAGGATGAAAAGCATAGCATAATTGGAAAGGAGCCGGCATGGCAGGAAAGTTATATTTATGTGCGACACCGATTGGAAATCTTGAGGATATCACGTACAGGGTACTTCGCACGTTAAAAGAGGTTGATCTGATCGCAGCGGAGGATACGAGAAATTCCATCAAACTGCTGAATCATTTTGAGATCAAGACACCTATGACAAGCTACCATGAATTTAATAAAATTGATAAGGCATACCAATTGGTGGACAAGTTGCGTGAGGGAAAGAATATTGCACTTATCACCGACGCCGGAACACCGGGAATTTCTGATCCGGGGGAAGATCTGGTACGTATCTGCTACGAGGAAGGCATTGAGGTAACTTCTCTGCCGGGGGCAGCCGCATGTATCACCGCGCTTACAATGTCCGGGCTTCCGACCAGAAGATTTGCGTTTGAGGCATTTTTGCCGAGAGATAAGAAAGAGCGGGCGCTTGTTTTAGACGGGCTTGCAAATGAGACAAGAACTATCATTATCTATGAGGCACCGCACCATCTTGTGAAAACGTTGGAGGAACTGGAGAATGTTCTCGGAAGTGACAGAAAGCTTACCATTTGCAGAGAGCTTACAAAGCGTTATGAGGAAAAAATGCAGACAACGTTAGGTGACAGTCTTCGTTATTATGAGGAAAACGAACCGCGTGGCGAGTATGTCCTTGTTTTGCAGGGAAAAAGCTTTGAGGAGATTGCCGAGGAAGAGAAGAAAAGCTGGGAATCCATGACGTTAGAGGAACATATGCAGGTATATGAGAGTCAGGGCATTGCACGGAAAGAGGCAATGAAACTTGTGGCAAAAGACCGTGGGATCAGTAAGCGGGATGTGTATCAGGCGTTGCTTTCGTAGGAGGTGAAAATTCGATGACTACAGAACAGATAAAAGAGGCAATATTGGGATTAATAGATGAATATCATATTTCTAAAGTAATATTGTTTGGTTCAAGAGCAAATGGTACGAACCGTGAAAATAGCGATGTGGATTTGATTATAGAATTTTCGAAGCCGGTTTCGTTGCTCACATTGTCGGCAATTACATGCAAATTGGAAGAAATATTAAAACTGGATGTTGATGTAATTCACGGACCGATTCGTGAAGAAGATATGATTGAAGTCAAAGATGAGGTAGTGTTATATGCAGCATAGAGATATGATTACAATACAAAAAGTGATATCTGAAATGCAAATTGGTATAGATATGCTTGGGACAACGGATTTAGAGACATTTCTTACAAATGAAATGTTGAAGCGGGCATTGGGGATGACAGCAATTAATGTTGGAGAATTGGTTAAGGTTGTCACAGATGAATTGAGAAATAAGTATAAAGAATTTCCATGGAAAGCAGTTGCCGGAATGAGAGATATTACTGCGCATCGCTATCAGACATTGCGAATGGAAGACGTTTATATGACAGTTCACGAAGAGTATCCAGTTTTAATGAAGCAGTTACAGAATATTTTGAAAAAAGAGACAGAATAATTGATAGGAAAAAAATACAAAATGAAAAAGATACCAATGATATTGCTTGCTATGTTCACGCTATCCGGTTGTGACAGGCAGGAAATGATCTACAGTTTCAACCATGTAGAGGAAGCTTCCGTGGATAACGAAGTCGAAAATACAGAAAGCGTGGATAACATTCAGGCAGAGACAGAACAGGCTGTGGAAATTACAACCGAGGAGCCGGAAGAATCAGATGTATATTCAGGTCCGACCGTGACACTTGCCATGGTCGGGGATGTTCTGCTTCACACTCCGGTGGAGGAAAGCTGTCAGGCAGAGGATGGCTCTTATGATTTTTCCATCCTTTTTGCCAATGTGAAAGACGAGGTGCAGGCGGCGGACATTGCGATTGTCAATCAGGAAGTTATCATTGGCGGAGAGGAGCTTGGGGTATCTGGCTATCCAAGTTTTAATGCACCTTACGAGGTGGCGGATGCATTGGCAGATACCGGATTTGATGTCATTTTGCATGGAACAAATCATGCCATGGATCAGGGGAAAAAAGGAATTACTAATTGCCTTTCAAACTGGGAGAAAAAATATCCTGACATAAAAATTCTTGGAATTAATAAAAGTCAGGATGCGCAGGATACCATTACCGTTTTAGAGCAAAATGGCATAAAAATTGCGGTATTAAATTATACATACGGTCTGAACGGTATTGCACTGCCTTCGGATATGCCGTATGCAGTAAATCTTCTGGACGAAGAAAAAGTAAAAGCAGATATTGCATCAGCGAAAGAACAGTCCGATTTTGTTATTGTGTGTCCGCATTGGGGAACAGAATATAGTCTGCAGCCGGACAGCATGCAGAAAAAGTGGACAAAAATTTTTGCAGAAAGCGGTGCTGATCTGGTGCTCGGAACGCATCCGCATGTGATCGAACCAATTGAATGGGTAGAGGATGAGACAACCGGACATCAAATGCTCGTCTATTATTCTCTTGGAAATTTCGTCAACTGGACATCCAGCAGCGGTGATGGAATTGCAAACCGTATGGTGGGAGGCATGGCAGAGATCACAGTTGGATTTGATGAGGCTGGCAAGGGATTTATTGTAGATTATGGCGTAAATGCACTTGTGACGCAGGTGGAGCCGGGGCATAATGGAGTCACCACTTATTTCCTGAAAGATTACACAGATGAAATGGCAGGAAAAAACGCAATCATGGAACAGGATGCAAATTTTTCCAGAGAATATTGTACAAAGTTGTGCACGGATATCTGGGGCGATTTGTGGGAGTGATTTTGGAAGGAAACAAATTTATAAAAATTTATTTATCCACAGATATGAGGAAAAAAGTAATTGATTTCCACATATCTGTGGATTTTTTTCTTGACAAATTGGTCTAATGACTGTAGACTAAAAACAACAAGTCTACAAGCATTAGACCAAGGAGGTAACAATGGAGGAATTAAGATTAGGGGTAATAGAATCGCAGTTTGCGGAAATCATATGGAGCAATGAACCGCTTCCGTCCGGTGAGCTGGTGAAATTATGTGAGCAGAAGCTTGGTTGGAAAAAGTCGACCACTTACACGGTTTTAAAGAGGTTGTGCGAGCGGGGAATCTTTCAGAACGAAAAAGGAATGGTTTCCGCCCGGATGACGAAAGAGGAATACGACGCTGCCCAGAGTGAAAAATTTGTGGAGGAAAACTTTGGAGGTTCCCTTCCGGCGTTTCTTGCCGCGTTCACAACGAGAAAAAAATTAAATAAATCAGAGGTGGACGAGATAAAGAAAATGATCAATGCTATTGGAAAGGAGGGCTGAAAATGTCAGGACTCTTTTTGAAATTGTTGAACATGAGTATATCTGCCAGTGTGCTGATCGTGGTTGTGGTGCTGGCACGCTGTCTGCTGAGGAAATCGCCGAAGTGGATTCACTGTATCTTGTGGGCGCTGGTTGGAATCCGGCTGCTGTGCCCGTTTCAATTAGAGACGACATTTAGCCTCGCACCAAACGCACAGGTTGTAAGCATTGAAGCAGGTGCGGTAACATCGCAGGTTCTGGCAGAAATGCCGGCTTTAGACAACACGGCAAACCGGTATCTTGCAAAATATTATTTTGAGGGTATCACAGTTCCGGAGCAGGAGACGGCGCAAAACCCGATGAACCTGATTGCATCTATCTGGCTATGCGGTGTAGCGGTTTTGCTCGTATATGCAGCAGTCAGTTATGTACATATTCGCAGGAAAGTGAGAGAATCCGTCCGCATAGAAGGAAATATCTATATTTGTGACAGAATCCAGACACCATTTATTTTTGGAGTGTTAAATCCTCGGATCTATCTGCCATCATCGTTAAAAGAAGTTCAGATAAAAAATGTTGTGGCGCATGAAAAAGCGCATATCAGACGGCTGGATTATCTGTGGAAACCACTTGGTTATGTGCTGTTTGCAGTATATTGGTTCAATCCGTTCTGCTGGCTGGCGTACATTTTGTTTTGCCGGGACATTGAGATGGCATGCGATGAGCGTGTGATAAAGGACTGGAGCGCAGAGCAGAAAAAAGAGTATTCACTTGTCCTGCTTTCGTTCCATGTGCCGGGAAAAATGATCACCGTCTGCCCGTTAGCATTTGGGGAAGTGGGTGTGAAACAGAGAGTAAAAGGAATCCTGAATTTTAAAAAGCCGACCTTCTGGCTGATTGCAGCAGCATTGCTTTTCTGTGTGATAATAGGAGCACTTTTTCTTACCAATCCGAAAAAGAACGATAATGTGGAAGAAAATATTGCAACCGAATTATCAGAAAGCAGTCTGACTGACCAAACGTTAAACACAGAGAAGGATTCTTTGGCTGATCAGGAATCAGAACTAAATGCCTTATTAAAAAAGCAGTCCGATGCGATTCGGGCACAACAACAAAGTTTCTTACAAACCTGGGCGGATGCATTTTGTGACAGGGACGGAGCAGCGATTGACAGTTTGTGCATGGACGGAGCAAGAAAAAAAATGATGAAGGAGCAGCTGCTTGTGATCGACGAAGGAGATATCATCTTTGGATGGTCAAGCCCGTGGCCAATGTGGGATACGTCGGATGAAAATTCGAAGGGGTATACGATCACGACCTCCTATGATGGGAAAAACACAGCAGAGATTTTGTACTATGCATGGGCATCTGATCCTCATGTTACGGTGTGGAAGGAAGATATCACATTTGAGGAGAGAGATGGAAGTTATAAAGTGACGGATGAGAATATCCGTTTTCTGGATTATATTGTATCAGGAACGGAATTTGACGAGGCGTATCCGCAAATTAATGGCACGCCAATGGATTACACGGTCAATGGCATGTATGATGCATTGGTTATGAACAGTCTGCTTTCCAGTTCTATGTTATATCAGAATCTAAAGGATCCGGTACTGGCTGCAAAATATCTGCTGAATCTGCTGGATAACGAAAACAAAGTACAAGTGGAGGCGTTGCAGGACGGCTCGAAAGAAGGTATCAATATAAAAATCACTTTTATCGAGGACGGCGCAGAGCGGTTTGTAAAAATGATCCAGCCTGACAGCGAGGATGGAATCTGGATTCCGCAGGATTATGAATAAATAACCGGAGTTTAACTTATGAACTGCCGCTTGTGGGTGGTGTTACGGATTTCCGCAGGTTA
>ERZ791829.360-NODE-360-length-45404-cov-3.357428_pt1 | contig 45404 bp, 54 predicted proteins | sample MGYA00510296_ERZ791829 | MGnify/ENA primary metagenome ERZ791829 (study PRJEB30046, sample SAMN00791973) | human gut metagenome | study: EMG produced TPA metagenomics assembly of the A metagenome-wide association study of gut microbiota in type 2...
AAGAGAAAAACAGATTCGTGCTGTTTTAAAAGAGTATGGAATCAATTCTATCGAAGAAGCTGGTGAAATCACAAAAGCTGCTGGATTAGATGTTTATGCTCAGGTTGAAGGAATTCAGCCAATCTGTTTCGAAAATGCAAAATGGGCTTACACAGTAGGTGCTGCTATCGCAATCAAAAAAGGTTGCAAGAGAGCTGCAGACGCTGCTGCTGCTATCGGAGAAGGTCTTCAGGCATTCTGTATTCCTGGATCTGTAGCTGATCAGCGTAAAGTAGGTCTTGGACATGGTAACTTAGGAAAGATGCTTCTTGAAGAAGATACAGAATGTTTCGCATTCTTAGCAGGTCACGAATCTTTCGCAGCTGCTGAAGGAGCTATCGGAATCGCTGAAAAAGCAAACAAAGTTCGTCAGAAACCTTTAAGAGTTATCTTAAACGGATTAGGAAAAGATGCTGCACAGATCATTTCCAGAATTAACGGATTTACATATGTTGAAACTGAAATGGATTATTACACAGGTGAAGTTAAAGAAGTATTCAGAAAATCTTACTCTGAAGGATTAAGAGCTAAGGTTAACTGCTACGGTGCTAACGATGTAACAGAAGGTGTTGCAATCATGCACAAAGAAGGTGTAGACGTATCTATCACAGGTAACTCTACAAACCCAACTCGTTTCCAGCATCCAGTTGCAGGTACATACAAAAAAGAATGTATCGAACAGGGTAAAAAATACTTCTCTGTAGCTTCTGGTGGTGGTACAGGACGTACATTACATCCAGATAACATGGCTGCAGGACCAGCTTCTTACGGAATGACAGATACTATGGGACGTATGCATAGTGATGCTCAGTTCGCAGGATCTTCTTCAGTACCAGCCCATGTAGAAATGATGGGATTAATCGGTATGGGTAACAACCCAATGGTAGGAGCTACAGTAGCAGTAGCTGTATCCATTGAAGAAGCTGCTAAGGCAGGTAAATTCTAGGAAACCGCTTAAATACGTGGTTTTTAGGAACGATAAAAGTGGTAAAAAGCAGTGAAAAGTGACTCGTTACTACAACATTGCTACAACATTACTACAACTCGTTGCTACAAGTGAATAAACAAAAAGAGCCAAGAGTGTATATCAATCTTGGCTCTTTTTTTGTGCTTGAATTATTTAATTTTCAATATCTCTTCCATCAACCATTCTCTTTTTCGTTTCGTATAAGTGTTTTCTGTAATGTCTTTTATTTTATGTCCCATGATACGTTTTACAGCATATTCGTTTACATCGGCAGCCTTTGCCATTGTGGCAAACTGGATACGTCCGTCATGAGCACGATGATCTGGATTTAATTCTAGTTGTTCAATGATTTTATCAACTCTGTGCCGGTATTTATCGTATGTAAGTTTTAAACTGGATCGATGTGTTTTAGTATCAGTGCAGTTGATTAAATACTTACTTCCTAATTTTTGAGCTTCCTGGTAACGATATTTTACCAAACTACGAATTTTTGGATGAATCGGAACCACACGATCTTTTCCGGCATCGGTTTTCATACCACCGACGATAAACCAATTCTCTAAATCGACATTTTCCAACTTTAACAATCCTAACTCCTGTGGCCTCCAACCGGAGTAGCATTGGATTAGCAATACATCTACATAATCTACATCATACAAATTGTTCCATAATTTATTCATTTCTTCATCTGTAAAATCTATATGATCTTGCTTTTCTTCCTCCACGTCTTTCGTAATGTCATCGGATAATTTAAAGGTTCTTGCATAGTTTTTGGCGACAATATCATTCTCATTTGCATAATCAAGCATTAAGTTGAACAGAGACTTGATCTTAGTTTTTGTGGTAGGAGAAGGATGTTTTTCTTTTCCATCAACTTCATATGTACCTTCTTCCATACAGCCTTTAATATGTCGGGGCCTTAGATCCTTAGCACGCATCTTGTAAATGGAAGAACAGTAGTTCCAAGCTGATTTGATTGTTCGTTCACTGGAATGAGAGGTTAGAGTTTTAAAGTACTCTTCGGTCCATTTCTCATACAGCTCTTCAACAGTCAGATCGTCATCTAAATCGTAAGGATTTTTATTGTATTCGACTAATGCAGCATAAGCCTCATTGTAAGTCTTGAAGAATGCAACGGGTTTGAGCAGTTTACGAATTGGTCTGCCGTAAAAGTCTTTTCCAACAGTAACCATTGCACGGAAAGGTTTGTATAGATTACCAGTTTTGATTTCAGATATCTGGCCAAAGCCGTTTGGAAGTTTTTTTCGTCTACGTTGTTTAGTTCGTTGCTTTTTTGCAGCAGTTGTTTGTAAAGGATATCCGCAGTGAGGGCAAGCAATTGCGTGATCGCTTACCTGCAGATCGCATTCTGGGCATTTGATCAGTGCCATATATCATCACTCCTTTCTAAAAAAGGGTACAAAAAATACACCCTTATCAAATTGTGTTTTTGCAGGATGTATGATATAATTCTGTTGTTCAGGCAGAAGTTATATCAGCCATCCATGGTTGATAGGTTTCTGAGATTCCGTCCAGTTGGTAGCTGGGCGGTTTTTTAAATTTAACCATTTTGGCGAAGTCAACAAGATGGTATTGAAAAATCCAAGAACTTTGATTATAATATACTTAACAAGGAAGTCGGCACGATGGAGCAAACCCATCCGCTCCGGCGAATGCTTAACGAAAAATAGTCGTTCTACACTTACCAGGGGCAGGACGGCTATTTTTTATGTGTGTAATTCAGAATAGCAATGATTAACAGTGCAACATTTATGATGATCATAAATTCCTCATATTACTCATAAAAGCCTCCTTTCCGCAATGCTCGGAGCGGTTGGAGACTTGCCGTCTGACGACTTCCTGGGTAAGTATATTATATTTTCAAAGTTCATTTATTAAAATAAATTTGTATAGATTCTCTTAAATTCCTTCATCCATTTGTCATGATCGTAATTATTATTGATTATATCTTCAACCAAACGTTTGAAAGTATTTTTATCGCATAAGACAAATTCATAAAAGTGATTCATTACTTCACAAGCATCTTCAAAAATTGTTTGAGAATAAAATTCTCTTAAATTATAAATTTTTCCTACAAGATATGTTAAATATGGTTCATTAAAAGAATCTGAATGTACACGTGTAGAAGAATATACGCCATCGTTATATAATGATATGCTGCTAAAATTTGAAGCCATAATCTCAAAGTAGAGTGCCTTTAGGTAGTACAGAAGAGAATCTTCCTGTTTACCTGAATCACCTAGCCATTCAGCCATAGATCGATAATTACATGTTAATAAATTGAATTTACTATTTTTCATGTATTCAAATTCTCGATCATTGAATATAGACCAAATAATCTTATGAAAATCATAATTATTTGGACATGATTTCTTAGCAGATATATATTCGTCAATGCCTATCCCTAATTTGATTCTGTGGTTAAACAGATCAATATAATCTTTGTGATTTTCCACAAAATATTTTCCCTTATTAGATAGAGAATAAAATTTTATATGATCAGCATTTAAAATATGCATTAATTCATCAGAGGAATCAGTAGCTAATAGACGATTGATCAAATCTTCTTTGTTCCCTGATACATGTAGACGTAATTCTCTTAACAGAGCTTTTAACTCTGGTATTCTTAAAGAACGCAAGATATCTACCAATTCAGCATCTTTATAATAACCATCTTGGACTAATTTTTTATGAAATTTAGATGGGCTTTTGATTTCAAAATCATACTGGAAGTATCTTGGATATTCGTTGTCGTCCATGATCGGAGTTCCAGTACTGTATCTGTCGAGGAATACAGCTGTATAAAACTCTCTTTTTTTTAGGGAAACTTCTGAATCATTGACATAAGATGATGAATCCAAGGCGATGTTAGAAGTTGATGGTTCATCTAAAACTTCTTGCTTAGGTTCTTCGGGTTTCGACTTTCTGAAAAAATCAAAGATGCTCATTCTTGATGTTCCTCCTCTCGTAGTTTCAGGGAGATTCTGTACTGATCAGCATCAGGAACATCAACAAATTCCACTGTTTTATCAAAATTATTCTTAACAACATCCTTGATCTCAGCTAAGGAAACTCTGAAAAATTCTCTTCTTTGGTTTACAAGGTTTAATTTACGATCTTCAAAAGCTCTATGTAAGGCTGCTTCCAATGCTGGAGCATCCTCTGAAAAGATCATTGCATGTACATCAAATTTGAATGGAACAGAAGCATCTCCTAATTCATCTACACGATCTTGTGGATTTAATCTACGTGTCATACCGATTTTGTAAATACCTTCACCGAATGATCCAATGTTAGAAATTACATATACATAACCAGCTTTTTGGTTAGCCTCTCTGTAATCAATATCCTTGATTTTAGTGTCAATCTCGGAAAGAGATTGTATGATTTCCTCTTTCTTTTGATTTAAATCTTCTATATTGTCATCAGAAGCGGTTGAAATTTGATGATTGATATTAGAAAGGGCTTGTTCGTAATGTTTGCGTTCTTTATCAATATTTTTACGTTGTTCTTTTAGTTCTTTTTGTAATCGAGCTTCTTCACGCTGTTGAGCTCTTAATTCTGCCTTTTGTTCCTTTTCACGCTGTTTTTGAATCTGATATTCGAGAGCTAATCTAAGCTCTTGAATTTTCAGATCATAGTAATGAGCGGTTATGGAAATTGACATTGTTACACCCAATTTAGCAATAGCATTGAAACTTCGTTCCATTTTCTTAACAGATGTATCATAGTTATTGTATTTTACCTTACTAATAATCTCATCACATTCACTGTTGAACGCACGAAGCAGTAGCTTCTGCATGTCTTTTACTAACTTTCGTCCTTTGGCTTCACTACAATTTACTTGCCATCCTAGCTTCCCGGATACAGCTGTATCATCCTTGATCATTGCTTTCTGCTGGTTTCGTATATTTATGAGCTCTGCTTTATAAGCATCAGCGTTAGTAAAAGAGTAGCGTGGTTCATATAACCCGAAATCCTGAACAAGAACTTCATCAGAGAAAGTAATAAGTTCATTTTTCAATTCTTTTATATTAGAATTTAGCTCATTAATTTCGTCATTGTAAGCAAGAATAAGCGACTTTTGCTTAGAAATTTCTTCCATGTACTTATCATACTGTTCTGAAAGCTTTTGTTCTTGCTCCATTTTATCATGAGCAAATTTTACTTGTGATTCAGAAATTTGTTTTTGTAAAGTTTCCAAATCCAACATTTCAGGTGTAAGCTTCGATTCCAATTTAGCTTTTTCGATTTCAAGATTAGCAATTGTTTTTTGCATTTCTAAATTAGAATTTTCTAATTCCTGAATCTTATCATTTAATTCGTTGTTTCCAAATATTGAATTTAATAACCCCATTATGTTCCCTTCATTTTGATTTTAATCTTAACTTAATTAGTTTTTCAGTGTACCCAAGAGCGAGTGCAATTTGTTCAGTTGTATATTCTTGATATTCTAAGAATGTTTCGTCAGGTACCAGAAGTTCCATAGCAAATAAATCAGCTTCTTTTTCGTATTTTGTGGTGTTAAATCCAGTATACGTATCCATGAAGAGAGCGTTTGCTTTTTTATGTAACAACATATGCCCTAGTTCATGAGCGCACACATGAAGTTGTTCATGTTCTGGAAGAGAATCATCAATATAAATAATGTTATTTCTTTGGAAATATTGATAAAATCCTCTGACACCTTCAAGTGGCACTGGCACAAGGATAACATTTAGTCCCTTGATGATCTCAAAGGGATTTCTTGTTTCATGTTTCTTGACAAGCGAATTTACAATCTTTTTTATGTCCATCCACATCAGTCCTTTTTATATTTTTTAGGTGTATATTTTTCCTTGTTCTTTTTCTTAGCCATCTCCATACCAATCTCCATAGCGTTCAAAATGGATTCAATCGCCTCGGGAGAAGCAGGATCACCATCAAACATTAAACCTTCCTGAGATAATAATTCTGCTTTAGTAGAGCTAAGTATATCTAAAATGTCACGTTTATCTTTTACTGATAAGGATTTATCATTTAAAGAATCAGTTCTTTCCATTGGAACATCGTAACCCATTAACCAAGCTTCTGAAATATTTAAGTTTTCAGCAATTTGAGAGAGTCTATTTTGCCTGGGACTGCGTTCTCCACTCAAATACATTGACATTGATGATTTTGGAATACCAGTTCGTTGACACAGATCTGCTTGATTGATATTTTTTATAGTCATTAGCTCTTGTAGTCTCGTACTTGTGTCTTTCTTCAAACAAACACCTTCTTTCTATATGTAATGTACTATACTCGGATTATAGCACTAAAAGTTCACATTTACAATGAATATTTGAAAAAAAGTTTCGAAAATGTGAAAAAAAGAATTGACAAGTGTAAAAAGTGTGTTATACTAAATGTAGGTTCACAAAAACGGAACAAAAGAAAGAAGGTGATGAAGTTGTTCGCAGAGCCTAAATATGATTATTCGAAATTGCGCGGACGAATCAAAGAAAAATGTGGAACAGAAGGTACTTTTGCTAAAGAAATAAGTAGATCACATAACTATTTAACGAATGTTTTTCAAGGAAAGTCTTATTTTTCACAGAAAGACATTGATCGAGGGTCAGAAGTTCTTGATATTATTCCTAATGAAATAGGGATATATTTTTTTACAAAAGAAGTTCACAAAAACGAAACTAAATAACGAGAAGTTTTAAAAAACCAGATGGCTTAATTGCCTATCCGACAACCTCCCAAAATTGATTGATGTGAATGATATAAAGAAACCCCTATATAATATATCTTTTTCCGTCGGGTAGGTTGTTAAGCCATCTGAAAGAAAGGAAGGTGAGAAACATGAGCAGAAGGCAAATTTTAAGAATGTTAGCAGCGTTTGTAAATGCGCCGAAAGAGTTTCCGGAAGGAGATGTACCGGTATCGTATGCAGCGAAGAAGATGGGAAAGGATGCATGCTTTATACGAGCAGGCATTGAAGCAGGATGGCTTCCTATCGGATATGCGTATAGAAAACCAGGGAATAAAAAGCTTAATTGCTACATTAGCCCTAAAATGTTTTGGGAAGTTACTGGAATTTTATGGAATCCAGAGGAAGGAGCATGAGATGAAAAGTGAAACAAAAGCAATGATCTGCACAGCAGCAGTGCTGATCGCAATGGGAATCTTTAAAGAGTTAGCTGCAGTATGTTTGATCACGGCGGTAGCGTTTGAGGAAGGAGTGAAGAAATTTGATAGATAAGAAAGAAAAAAGTGCCCACGGAGCGGCAACTCCATTAGGCACACAATTAAATAGACAAGCAAATTATAACACAGATCAGAAGAAAAGTGAAATCAGAAAAACAGCAGTTGAGATCTTTGATCTATCTTTGCGACTGCAAGAAATGACAGATGGAACTATAGACTGGATAGATTGGCGAGAGCCAGGTGTTCCGTGCGTATGCGTCGAATATCATGGAGCCACCGCAGTGCTAAGCGTTAAGATCTGGGAAAATGGCTTTAGTGCAGAACAGCGACCAGATTACAGTACAATGCTGTTCCTGGATAATCGGAACTGTATGACCGAAGCAGGGTATCTGAAAGAAAAATTGATGGGATTATTAGAAGAAAGCGAGAAAGAACAATGACAAAAGAATTTTTATTAAACTGCGATACAAAAATAGCAAAATCTGTCGCATGTACAGCAACGAAACATGATGATGAACACTTTGATATTACAAAAGAAGTAGCTACTGATGTTGTTCGTACAATTACGGAAAGCATAATGCCTATTTCTGAATTAACAGCGCCATATGTAGTAGCGGCTTTGAGATCTTTGGCGAATGGTATAGAGGAAGGGATGGATCCGTTGGATAAAGAATATGCAAAAGTATTGCAGATTCTAATGGGGCGAATCCAGTTCAAGAGAGAAGTAGAAAGGGTATAAACAATGAAAGAAGATAGATTGCTGATCAGCCGTGAAGTATACGATGAATTAGCCATGTCTTATGAAAGGGTTGAAACTCTTGTCCGGTTGCATAAAGCTGGACAGGATCTTGATACAAACCTGATCTTTCAGATCTTAGGGATCGGGTATCTTTTAAACAAAGAAAAATTAGGAGGACATAACAATGGAGATCACAGTAAACGTAACAGGGCTTGACAATCTGGCAAATGCCATCTTTGCACTGGCAAAGGCCGCAGGAAACTGCAAAGAGGAAACACAGGTAGATGCAACAAAGGTAACACCCGTAGTGCAGCAGGCAGTCGCACCAACGGAAACAGCCGCACCTACAACTACAACTGTACCGAGCACACCGCCAGTACAGAATGTGCAACCCGTACCAACAACACAGACTGCACAAGCGGCACCCGTGGCACAAAATACAGCACCCGCAGCTAGTCCGATGCCGACTGCCACAGCAACCCCTACATATACAATGGAACAGTTAGCAGTCGCAGCGACAGGCCTGATCGATGCCGGAAAGATGCAGGATGTCCAGAATACGCTAGCGTATTTAGGCGCACAGACTCTGATGGATCTGCCACAGGAGAAATATGGGGAGTTTGCATCTGCGATCAAAGCGATCGGGGCGGTGATCTAAGATGGCGAAGAAAAGAAAACATGCTTTGTTATCAGCAAGCGGGGCGGTGCAGTGGATCCACTGTACTCCTTCCGCAAAACTTTGTGATGAGCTTCCAGATACAGAGAGCTCTTATACCAAAGAAGGGACTCTGGCACATGAGATCTGTGAGTTAAAACTGACAGCAGATTCTTTAAAGACCGGAACCTACACAAGAAGAATGAACAAGATCAAAAAGAATGAACTGTATCAGGAAGAGATGCAGGGATTCACAGATCAGTATGTTGACTATGTGGAGACACTTAGCAATAGTCTTCCAGAAAAGCCATATATGGCAGTGGAAAAAAGAGTTGAGTTTGATGAGTACGTGCCAGATGGATTCGGTACTGCAGACTGCATCCTGATCTGCGGTACGGTCATGCATGTCATCGATTTTAAATACGGAAAAGGTGTCCCAGTAAATGCAGGTGGGAACCCACAGATGGGATTATATGCACTAGGAGCATTAAAAGCTTACGGATTTTTGTATCCGATCGAGGACATTTTTTTTCATATCGTACAGCCAAGGCTCAATAACTTTTCCACATGGAAGACGAATAAAAGAGAGCTGACAACATGGGGCAATGTCGTAGTCAAACCGAAAGCTGAATTAGCTTACAAAGGAGAAGGAGAGTTTCGTTCCGGGGAACACTGCAGATTCTGCAAAGTCTTAAACTGCAGACAGAGAGCTTATGACAATCTGGAACTTCTGGAAACCTATGAAACAAAACTTCCACCGGAGCTTTCAGACGAAGAGGTGGGAGAAGCCCTTGCAAAAGCAGAACAGTTGGTTGCCTGGCATAAAAAATTAAAGTCCTATGCACAGACAAAACTGATCGATGGCGGAGAGATCCCTGGATGGAAGATCGTTGAAGGCAGAAGCAATCGTATGATCACAGATTACGAGAAGATGGCGGATGTCTTGGAACAGAATGGATTCCCGAAAGAAACTCTGTATGAAAGGGCACAGCTTACCCTGACAGATCTTGAAAAGATGGTCGGAAAGAAAGACTTCCAGACGATCTGCGGGGAGTTCATCCAAAAGCCAAATGGGAAGCCAACACTTGCACCGGAATCTGATAAACGTCCGGTCTATAACCCGAAAACAACAGCAGCAGAAGATTTTAAATAAAAGGAGTAAAAAACTATGAGTAATACAAAAGTAACAACAGGTGAAGTAAGATTTTCATTTCCACACGTATTTCAGCCACATGCTAACAATCCAGGACAGGAAGAAAAATATTCTGTAACGATCTTGATCCCTAAGACAGACACAGCAACGATCAATGCGATCCAGGCAGCAATGCAGGCTGCAGCACAGGAAGGTGTCTCTACAAAATTCAACGGACAGATGCCAGCAATGCTGAAGAATCCGATGCATGATGGAGATGGAACAAGACCAAACGGAGAGCCATTCGGAGAAGAGTGTAAAGGACATATGGTCATGACAGCATCCAGTAAACAGAGACCGGAAGTTGTCGATGCAAACTGTCAGGCAATCTTAAATCCTGCAGAAGTATATGCCGGATGCTACGGAAGAGTTTCCTTAAACTTTTTCCCATATAACACAAATGGAAACAGAGGTGTTGGATGCGGACTGAACAATGTCCAGAAAACAAGAGAAGGTGATCCATTAACAGGAAGAACAACAGCAGCGGAAGACTTTGGACCAATGCCACAGGCAAATGCCCAGACCGCAGCAGTTCCGCAGATGAGCACACAGGCTGCAGCCACACAGCAGAGCGTGAATCCTGTCACTGGAATTAATCCGATCACGGGGGCTCCGATCAATGGCAGCGGAGTTATGGGATTATGATCCCGCAGAAAAACATCCTGCATATCGATATCGAGACTTATAGTAGTGTAGACATTGCAAAGTCCGGGCTGTACAAGTATGTACAGTCTCCGGACTTTCAGATTCTACTGTTTGCTTACGCTTACGATGATGGACCTGTTGAGATCATAGATCTTGCACAGGGGGAGAAACTTCCGGAAAAAGTGATTAATGATCTGAAAGCACCGGCAACGATCAAGATGGCTCATAACGCAAACTTTGAGATCAATGCATTAAGTCAGTTCTATGAGATCTGGCCGGATCAGTGGCAGTGTACGATGATCCATTCTCTTTACTGTGGGTATCCGGCATCCCTTGCGGGAGTTGGTAAAGCAATGGGATTTCCACAGGAAAAACAAAAGATGGCGGTTGGGAAAGCACTGATCCGTTATTTCTGTGTACCGTGCAAGCCTACAAAGAGAAACGGCGGACGCACAAGAAACTTTCCTGAACATGATATGGAAAAATGGAACCTGTTTAAAGAATACTGCAAACAGGATGTGGAAGTGGAACGTGCGATCGAGGATCATCTAAAGGATTATCCGGTTCCAACGCAGGAATGGACCAACTGGCATTATGATCAGACTATTAATCAACAGGGGACTCAGCTGGACCTTGCACTGATCAATGGGGCATTGGAATTAAGCGATCAGGCAGCATTAAAGCTTGGAGATGATATCCGTCGTGTTTCTGGAATCGATAATCCGAACAGTGTTGCCCAGTTAAAACAGTGGTTATCTGATCAGCTTGGGAAAGATATTGATAAGTTAGGGAAAGAAGCAGTGAACGAACTGTTAGAAGCTTCACAGGTAAAAGCAAACCCTGCAGTTTATTATGTTCTGAAGAAACGTAAAGAGATGGCCAAGAGTTCCGTGAAAAAATATACAGCTATGGAAAACGCGGTCTGTAAGGATGGAAGAGTCCGTGGATTATTACAGTTTTATGGTGCAAACAGAACAGGAAGATGGGCAGGACGTCTGGTACAGGTCCAGAACCTTCCAAGAAACTATATTCCGGAGTTGTCACTGGCAAGGAATCTGGTAAAACAGGAAAATGCAGCGATGCTGGAACTGACTTATGGCAGTCTGCCAGATACGATCTCACAGCTGATCCGGACAGCATTTGTTCCAAGAGAGGGATATGAGTTTGTCGTTGCAGACTTTTCAGCGATCGAAGCGAGAGTGATCAGCTGGTTAGCTGGAGAGGATTGGAGACTGGAAGTCTTCCGTACCCACGGCAAGATTTACGAGGCTTCGGCATCCAGTATGTTTAATGTACCGATCGAGAAGATCAAAAAAGGAAATCCGGAATATGCACTCAGGGCAAAAGGGAAGGTCGCAGAACTTGCCCTTGGATACCAAGGCGGTACCGGAGCATTGATCCAGATGGGAGCATTAAGGATGGGACTTACGGAAGAAGAACTTCCGGATATCGTACACCGATGGAGAACAGCGAACAAACGGATTCAGGATTTCTGGTATACCGTAGAGAATTGTGCGATCGAGACGGTAACACTCGGAACAACAAACCAGATCCAGCACGGGATCACATTTATGAGAGATGCAGATTATTTTATGATCAAACTTCCTTCCGGACGATGCTTATTTTATCCAGATCCGCAGATTGGAGAGAATGCATGGGGAAATAAGAGTATCACATACATGGGCATCGATGGAACGAAAAAATGGCAGAGACTTGAAACGTACGGTGGGAAACTAGTCGAGAATATTGTACAGGCAGTGGCAAGAGATCTGCTGGCGAATGCGATCCGGAATATGTTATTCGGTGGTTATCTCATCAACTTTCATATCCACGATGAGATCATAGCAGAAGTGCCAAAAGGTTCTGATCTGACACTGGAGAAAGCCATCGATCTGATGTGCAGGGCTCCGGAGTGGGCAGAAGGGCTGCCGTTAAACGCAGATGGATTTACAGGAGATTTCTATAAGAAAGAGTAGGAGGAACGGCATGTTTCAGAATGACTTAAAAATTAAAATATCAACGGGAAGCAGCCGAAGATCAAAGACCTGGCTGAAACAGGAGATGTACTGGTCTGATTTTGTAGAGAAGCTTGAACATCCGATCAGGACAGAAGAAACTCTGGCAGAGTATATGGGTTACCGCAAAGCAAAGCAGGATGAGATCAAGGATGTCGGCGGTTTTGTCGGTGGCGAACTTTCCGGAGAACAGAGAAGAAATGAAAATGCCGGTTATCGCTATCTGATCACACTTGATGCCGACCATATAAAACCGGGTGGAACTGATGAGGTGATCGGCATCTTAGAAAACCTTGGTTGTTCTTATGTGGTCTACAGTACCAGGAAGCATGAAGAGGCAGCACCACGACTTCGAATCATTCTGCCACTGGATCAGCCGGCTTCTCCAGATGAATATGAGCCGATCGCGAGACGTGCTGCAGAATATATCGGAATGGGTATCTTTGACCCGACAACTTTCGAAACAGTCCGGCTGATGTACTGGCCAAGCTGCAGTAAGGACAGTCAGTATCGATTCTGCTATGCAGACAAGCCGTTTTTAAGTAAAGATGGAATGCTTGCAACATATGACAACTGGAGAGATATCACACAGTGGCCGGAAGTGCCAGGAGCGGTAAAGCTTCGTGATCGCAGTATCAAAAAACAGGGGAATCCATTAGAAAAGAAAGGAATCGTCGGTGCATTCTGTAAGACCTATACAGTAGAGCAGGCAATGGATGCGTTCTTAGGTGGTATCTATGAGCCATGTGATATGCATCCGGGGCGTTATACCTATACAGAAGGTTCGACAGTTGGCGGAGCTGTGTTATATGAGGATGGATTATTCTTATACAGCCATCATGCTACAGATCCTGCAGGTGGAAGATTATGCAATGCATTTGATCTGGTCCGGATCCATAAGTTTTATGAACTTGATTATGGATCAAAGGAAGGAACGCCGATCACAAGGCTCCCATCCTTTTCTGCAATGTGTGAGTTTGCGATGGAACAGCCAAATGTTGCGAAAGTTATCACTGCAGAACGATATGAACGTGCACAGTCCGAATTTTCACAGGATATATCAAAGGAAGATCTTGACTGGATGGAAAAGTTAAGCTGCAGTTCACAGACAGGAATGCCGAATAAGACGATCGATAACGTGCTGATCATTCTGGAGAACGATCCAAACTTAAAAGATCGATTATATCATGATGAATTTGCGAACAGAGCAACTGTCTGCAGACCGATGCCGTGGGAATTTCATCCGGAGTTCCCTTATAAGGATCGTGCATGGACCGATGAGGATGATGCCGGATTAAGGCATTACATGGAAAAGACTTACGGGATCACAGGAGAAAAGAAGATATTAGACGGCATGGCAATCTATGCAAACCGACATAAAAGACATAAGATCCGAGAATACCTTACAGGCCTTAACTGGGATGGGGTCAGACGATTAGATACGCTATTGATCGATTATTTCGGAGCAGAAGATTCTGAATATGTACGTGCGGCAACAAGAAAGACTTTGTGCGCTGCGGTTGCCAGAGCCATGCATCCAGGATGTAAGTTTGATTATATGCTGATCCTGTCGGGCGCGCAGGGCGTTGGAAAGAGTACGTTCTTTTCAATGTTGGGCAAAGACTGGTATTCCGATTCAATGAGTACCTTTGAAGGGAAAGATGCAGCGGAGATGGTGCAGGGCTACTGGATCATTGAAGCTGGAGAGTTAACTGGATTTAACAGATCAGAGATGAATGCAGTCAAACAGTTCTTAAGTAAGAAAGAGGATGTTTATCGTATGCCGTATGGACGAAGGACCGCAAATTTCCCACGAAACTGTATCATCGTAGGAACTACGAACGATAAAGAGTTCTTAAAGGATAGAACAGGAAATCGTAGATTCTGGCCAGTTGGACTCGGAAAACAGAAACCAAAGAAGAACATCTTTCAGGAACTGCCGGCAGAAGTTGATCAGGTATGGGCAGAAGCGGCTGCAAGATGGATGTTAGGAGAGCCGCTGTATATGTCTGGAGATGTCGCCAAAGTGGCACAGGAGAAGCAGGAGACTTACAGAGAAGCATCTCCAAAAGAAGGTGTGATCAGAGAGTTCCTAGAGAAGAAGATTCCAACAGATTGGAAGGAAAAGAGTCAGGCACAGAGAAGGTCATTTTTCAACAGTGAATTTCAGGTAAAAGATGAGAACAACTTAGTAAATAGAGAAAGGATTTGTGCGGCAGAGATATGGTGTGAGTGCTTCGGAGGAGATTTAAAGCAAATGAAACGACATGACATCATAGAGATTAACAGCATTCTTAATTGTATTAGTGGATGGGATCGAGTATCATCTGCGAGATTCGGTCCTTATGGCACACAAAGGGGCTACATCCGTGTAAACAAAGAAGCATAAGCATAAAAAATGTAAACATACAATATCTGGAAATGTAAACAAAGTAAACATACTGTAAACAAACGATTGTTTACAATGAAAACCGCGTAAATACTCGATTTGAATAGAATGTAAACATTGTAAACATTAAATTCTTTAAAAATAAAATATAAAGGGTAATAGTATAACGTACCCCATGTGCACACATACACGCGTATATATATAGGGGATTTCGATTACATGTTTACGGCAAAGGAGAATGATATGAGAGAAAGCAGTATAGAATCCAAGTTCAGGGATAAAGTAAAAGAGGTCGGTGGTATGGCGTATAAGTTTGTATCCCCGGGCAATGCTGGAGTACCAGACAGGGTTGTAATCCTTCAAGGCGGAAAATCTGGATTCGTAGAATTGAAGCGGCCAGGAGAAAAAACAACACCGCTTCAGAAAGTTCAGATCCGTAAGATCTTGGCGACAGGATGTTATGCAACTGTTCTTGATAATAAAAAAGACATTGACCGAGTGATCTGGGAGATCGAAGCATGGAATCCCGGCAAGGCCCTGGATAAGATCACAGAGTTAGAACAGAGAGGCATGATATGAAATTCGTACCACACAATTATCAGCGATACTGCATTAACCGCATGATCACGGATCCGGTCTTAGGATTGTTTCTTGACATGGGTCTTGGAAAGACAGTGATCACACTGACAGCAGTCAATGATTTGAGATTCAATCGGTTTGCAGTCCGGAAAGTTCTTGTCATCGCGCCGAAGAAAGTTGCAGAAGATACATGGACAAGAGAATCACAGAAATGGGATCACTTAAAGATGCTTCGGGTGATCCCAGTCCTTGGAAGTATCAAACAGCGGATCAGAGCGATCAACACACCCGGCGATATCTGGGTGTTATCAAGAGACAATGTCTCATGGCTGGTTGACTATTACAAAAATGACTGGCCATTTGACATGGTGATCATCGATGAGCTGTCAAGCTTCAAGTCCAACAAAGCAAAACGATTCCGAAAATTAAAAAGTGTCAGGAGTCACATCCACCGGATCGTCGGACTTACAGGGACACCAACCCCGAACGGGTTGGAAGACCTGTGGGCACAGATCTATCTTCTGGATGAAGGAAAACGACTAGGAAAGACTTTAACCGGATACCGTGATAATTACTTCACACCAGGAGCAAGAAACGGAAATGTGATCTATGAGTACAACCCAAGGACATGGGCAGACGAAGAGATCAACAAACGAATCAAAGATATCTGTATCTCCATGAAAGCAGAAGATTATCTGGAATTACCAGAACGGATCGACAATGTCCGTCATATCAAACTTCCGGACAAAGCAAAGAAGCAGTATGAAGAACTGGAGAAGACGATGATCGCGGATATCGATGGAGAGACTATTGACGTTACAAGTGCAGCGGCTTTAAGTAATAAACTTTTGCAGCTTTGCAACGGGGCTGTCTATGATGCAGACGGCATATACCATGAGGTGCATGATGAGAAGATCGAAGCCTTAAAAGAGATCATCGATGCGAATGCAGGAAAAGGAATTTTAGTGTTTTATAACTTTAAGCATGATAAGGCACGGATCCAGAAGGCTTTGAAAAAGAGCAGGCTTCGGATCGGAGAGTTAAAGAATCCGGACAGCATCACAGCCTGGAACAACGGGCAGATGGATATCCTACTTGCACATCCGGCAAGTGCAGCATACGGATTAAACCTTCAGGCAGGTGGACACATCATTGTCTGGTTTGGGCTTAACTGGTCATTGGAGTTATACCAGCAGGCAAATGCCAGACTGTACCGACAGGGTCAGAAAGAGAATGTTGTGATCCACCATCTAGTCACTGCTGGTGGATACGATGAGAACGTCATGGATGCGCTGGAAGCAAAAGAAGTTACACAGGATTCGTTTCTGGATGCCTTAAAGGCAAGGATCAAGAGTGTGAAAGGAGAGAGCGATGGGAAAGATTGATGCAAAGATGGAAGGCAGGACCGAAGGATTGGAACTTGCTTTACACATTGTAAGAGAAGGCGGAGCAGGAGCCTTAGAGAGAGAAATGAAACGCCGGAGAGTTACAGGGATCAAGGTTCCTGTCGATCATAGAGAAATGGATAAAGCGGCACAGAAGATCAAAGAGCAGATTCTGGATACCGTTCTTGCTATGAGCATCATGGTGCTAAGAGATGAGTTCGGTTTTGGCAAGAAACGGCTGGATCAGTTCAAAGCAAGATTTAACTTGAAAACAGAATGTATGAATGATGGATTAGTTACATGGGCAGACATTCTGGAAGCGATCAGAGATGAGACTGGCATTGAGCTTACGATCAGAGAAAATCGTTAAGGAAAGTTAAGGAGTGAATTAATTATGACAAAGATCAGACAGAAGCTTGCGAAGGTCTATATTCATTCGCAGGATAATGGCAATGACTTTGGGATCATCGATCATCTGGCTGAGGTCGGATACGATGTTGATTTCGAAGTTGTGGATAATGGAGTTGGCAATAAAGTGATCTCTTGTGAGATCTATGACGCAGGGGGGGGAGAAAGACAATGATTAAAAATAACAGGACAGCAATGAATGCATACAAAAAGACCAGAGAGAAACACGGTGGGGATCGTCCCTGCTGTGTAGTTTGCGGCGAAGCGATGGATCCGGAGGACGATGAGACAGAGTGGTCCAGAACAAAGAGAAGGACAGATTGTTTTGTACATAGACATTGCGTGAAACACTGGGGAGACATTTAAGAGCGAAGTGGATCACGAAAAATATCCAGATGCAAAGCAAAAATACAGGTTTGAAAATATGATGGAGGGTTAATTTATGATCGTTGGATTTTTAAGCGGATTATTTATTGGATCAGTAGCAGGAGTGGCAGTGATGTCACTCTGTGCTGCAGCGAAAGAGAGGGATGAGTTATGACAATAACAGAGAATCTTACAGGTGTCGTGAAAGAGAATCATGAGAGAGTGAAGACAGTAACGGACATTCTGGAAGAAGTTTCGAGCGAAATTTGCAATAACTATTGCAAGTACCAAAATGAGATGATGTATTCTGACGAGATGCTAGAAACAAAATGTAGTGAATGCCCATTGAATAGATTGAGTTAGTGGAAATATTAGTTGAAGAATAAGTCGAAGAAAGGAATAAAAACCATGGAAGAATTAACAAAAGCAATTATTAATCTACAGTCCTATGGATTGAATTTAAGAACGATCGAGAAGATGGTAAAAGATATTTACAAATCAGCAGAAGAAGCAAAATATGCAGGAATAAGAAGGGATTGATACATAAATGGCATACAGAGACTGTCCATGTTTCAAATGTGGAGAAAAGCAAAGAGAAGAAAGAGTTGCGTGTAGAAAGAAGTGTACAGAGTTTACAGCATGGAAATTAGCCACGCAAGCAGCAAGGAATAAAAGAGATGAAGAAAACAAGAAATTTCACTCAGAAACAAGAAAGAAGTTTGCAAAAAGAAAGACAATGAATCAGAAATCAGGAAGAAAGGTATGAGGAATCCATGCAAAGCCTGTGCAGAACTAAACTGCATGGGCATTTGTGCCGATCGGGTGCAATACAAACAGGAGTACCAGGAGATGACAGATCGGATAAGGCAGCAGATAATAAATCGTAACAGGAGGGGAGAACGTGGACAAGAACGTACTGATCCAATATTGTGACATGAAAGAAGAAATTAAAGATTTAAGGAGAAGAATCACAGAGACTGAAAAGCAGATCTGGAAGATTGCAGAAGAAGGAACTGTAAAAGACACAGTAAGCGGTGGTATGGGTGGAATACAGCATTTTGTTGTTGAGGGTATGCCAGTACCAGAGTTAAGACGAAAGAGGCTGCTGCTTAATAAACGAAAAGCTATGTTGATCAAAAAGGAAAATGAACTTTTAGAATTAACAAATCAAGTAGAACAGTATATAAGTAGCATCGAAAAAAGTGAATTGAGAACTATTTTTCGACTGTATTATATTGATGGAATGACATGGACACAGGTAGCGCACAGGATGAATGCCATGCATCCTAAAAGAAAGATTGCGTACAATGAAAAGAACCTGCAGAAGAGAAATGAAAGATTTTTTGCAGAAAATGAATAAATGTCGCTCCATGTCGTACGAAAATAGTTTAATATATAGACTAAACATTTTGTGTATTGATACTATACGAAAAGTTCTTCTTTAATGGTATGTATTTCGAAGTAAGAAAGCTCGAGAGATTTTTTTAAATCATCTCGGGTTTTTCTTATGCAAAATACACATAAAATACACACTAGGCGTTGACTTATACACACTAAATGTGTATAATATAATCATAAGGAGGTAACTTATGAAGCAAAGAGACCTAGTGAAGAAACTTGAAAAAGCGGGTTTTGAATTTGCAAGACACGGAGGAAACCATGATATTTATAAGCGAGGGGATGATGAAGAAAAGATTCCACGACATCGCGAGATAAATGAAAGGTTAGCAAGAGCAATTTTAAGGAAATGGGGATTATAAAATCCCCTGTCCTTAACACATAATAGATATATTATAATAGGAGGAGAACGAAATGAAAGGAGCATACCCAGTTATCTTTACAGATGTAGATACGAATATTTTAGTTGAAGTTCCGGATCTTGGAATTTTAACAGAAGCAAATGAAGAGGGTAAGGCAAAAGGAACCATTGCAGATGCGATAGAAATGGCAAGAGATGCAATCGGTTTAGCATGTATCAATTTACAGGATGAAAATAAACCAATACCAGAACCTACACCAATAGCAGATGTTGACGTGACTAATGGAACGTTTGCAGAAGATGGAAAAGGAATTGTATCTTTAGTTGATGTTGATCTTACAGAATATAGAAGAGCGATCGATAATAAAATGGTTCGTAGAAATGTGACATTACCCAATTGGTTAAATCGAGAAGCAGAAGAAGCTCATATCAATGTATCTGGAGTATTAAGAGAAGCATTGATGAGCGTACTTGGAGTAACAAAAGCTAGATAATATAAAGAATCAAGCACCTTCGGGTGCTTTTTTCGTGCGTAAATTTAAGGACCACTAGCTCAGAAGGTCAGAGTAATCGGCTCATAACCGATCGGTCCGGGGTTCGAGTCCCTGGTGGTCCATTCACGAATTATAGGAAAGAAGGTGGTAGCGATTGAGTGAAGAAAAAAACTACATACTGGCAGAAGCTGACTATGTATCAGGAATGAAATACAAAGACATCGCTACCAAGTATGGGGTCTCAATGAACACTGTGAAATCGTGGAAGAAACGATACGCATGGTCGAGGAACAAAAAGACAGAATGCATCCAAAAGAGGTGCACACAAAATAAAAAGGGTGCACACAAAAAAGAAGCCGTTGCAGAGGATGTAAGTCAGGTCGTGATCAACGATGAACTTACCGATCAGCAGCAGCTTTTTTGTTTGTATCAATCCAGGATGTTTAATTATACGAAAGCTTACATGAAAGCTTATCCTGGTTGTACTTATGCATCTGCTGCCGTATTAGGAAGCAGGCTTATGAAGAATCCAGTGATCAGAAAAGAGATTGAACAGCTAAAGCAGAATCATATGAACAGGGAACTGTTAAAGCAGGAAGATATCTTTCAAAAGTACATGGATATTGCGTTTGCAGATGTGACAGATTATGTATCGTTTGGGCGAGAAAATATTCAAGTTATGGGTGCTTTTGGTCCAGTAATGGTAGAAAACAAAGAAACTGGAGAAAAAGAAGTTCTCGAAAAAGAAGTCAATACTGTGAAATTCAAACAATCTGAAGATGTTGATGGAACGCTGATCACGGAAGTGAAGCAAGGAAAAGACGGAGCGAGCATTAAGCTGGTTGATAAGATGAAAGCTTTGCAATGGTTGTCAGATCATATGAATATGGCAACAGAAGAACAAAAAGCTAAGGTTGAACAAATGAAGGCTCGAACAGAGCAAATTCAGCATAGTGGAAATAATAATGAATCTGATGCGGTTCAATCTTGGATGGATGCTGTAAAAAAAGCGAGGGAATCAGATGGATGATAGAGTATTACATGATTTCCTTGTAGAGAGTATTCCTTTATGGCAGCAGAATCCAGTTCAATTTTTTGAAGAAGTTCTTTCCTTTTATCCAGATGAATGGCAAAAAGAAGCAGCATTTGCTTTAAGAGATAATCCAAAAGTAACGATAAAATCCGGACAGGGTGTTGGAAAAACAGGATTTGAAGCTGCAACATTGTTATGGTTTTTAAGCTGTTTTGAGAATGCAAGAGTTGTTGCAACAGCCCCAACACTGCACCAGTTGAACGATGTTCTATGGGCAGAGGTTTCAAAGTGGCAAAGTAAATCTCCGTTATTGAAGGAGATACTACAGTGGACCAAAACAAAAATATCTATGATTGGCAGCAAAGAACGTTGGTATGCAGTAGCAAGAACAGCAACCACTCCAGAAAATATGCAAGGATTCCATGAGGATAATATGCTATTTATCGTTGATGAAGCTTCTGGTGTTGCAGATCCGATCATGGAAGCAATCTTAGGTACTCTGACAGGATCAAATAATAAATTGCTACTTTGTGGAAACCCGACAAAAGCAAGCGGTACATTTTACGACAGCCATACATCGGATCGTAAATTATATTATTGCATCACTGTAAACTCCGCAGAGTCTAAAAGAACTAATAAGGACAACATTGATTCTCTGATCAGGAAATATGGAGAAGAAAGTAATGTTGTCAGAGTCAGAGTAAAAGGATTGTTTCCTAAACAGGATGATGATGTTTATATGCCCTTGGAAATGTTGGAAGCATCGATCATCTTGGAAGAGATACCACCAGCTGATATTTGCACTTTAGGAGTCGATGTGGCCCGCTTTGGTGACGATGACACAGTGATCGCAAGAAATATGAATAACAAAATCACACTAGAAAAGATTAGGCATGGTCAAGATTTAATGAAAACTGTAGGAGATGTTGTTGTAGAGTGTAGGAATATCAAGGAAAAGTTTAAATATAAAAAAACAATATATGTGATCATAGATGATACTGGTCTTGGTGGAGGAGTAACAGATCGTTTGAATGAATTAAAATCGGAAGGAAAGCTATCTGGTGTAGTTATCGTTCCGGTTAATTTTTCTGCTGCCGTTCCAGACAAGAAAGCAGCAGAAAAATATCATGATATCACATCTTATGCATGGTCCATATTAAGAGATATGTTAGAAGAAAAAGAAGCAGTATTACCAAATGATACAGAGCTTCTCGCACAATTAAGTGCGAGAAAATATGATCTTAGTTCATCAGGGAAGATACGGCTAGAATCGAAAAAAGCAATGAAAGAACGCATCGGAGAGTCTCCGGACCGGGCGGATGCTGTTGTTTTATCTTGCTACAGAAACAAAATTAAACCAATCAGTGTTCCAGGAAGTGATGTTGGAACAAAAGATAGTTACTGGAGGTGAAATAGCATTGTATGATGAAATAGGTCGCATCGGTCAAAACCGGTGGGGCGGTAGCTTTTACGAAGAATTTCTCCCAGAGTTGAGAGGTCAACGAGGAGTAAAGGTATATACAGAAATGGAATCTAACGACGATGTGATCGGAGCAATCATATTTGCGTTAGATACATTGCTTAGACAGGCACAGTTTTCCGTAGAGCCACAGGGAGACGATCAAAAGGACATAGAGGCAGCAGAGTTTGTTGAGTCTTGCATGAATGATATGCAGAACACATGGACTGATACAGTCTCTGAAATCCTATCATTCCTTACATACGGCTGGTCGTATCATGAGATCGTATATAAGAGGAGATCAGGGCGAACAGGAAACCCTAAGACGAATAGTAAATATGATGATGGTTTAATCGGGTGGAGAAAACTTCCTATCCGATCACAGGATTCGCTGTATCAGTGGGAATATGACGATGAAGACAACCTTATCGGTATGACGCAGATGCCACCGCCAAATTTTGGACTTTATACAATCCCACTTGAAAAGGCGATTCACTTTAGAACAAGATCGAGAAAAGGGAACCCGGAGGGACGAAGCATATTAAGAAATGCTTATCGTTCTTGGTACTTCAAAAAAGGTATCCAAGAGTTTGAAGGAATCGGGATTGAAAGAGACCTTGCTGGTATACCGATGGTCACACCACCAGAAGGTGTTGACTTGTATAATCCAGATGATCACGAAGGTTCAAGATTGTTAGCATGGGCAAATAGCCTGGTAAAAAATATCAGACAAGACAAGAGTGCCGGTATTGTGTTACCACCCGGATTTAAGTTCGAACTTGTTTCCACTGGTGGAAGCAGACAAATTGACACGAACGAGATCATAAATCGTTATGATAGCCGTATAGCAATGACAACGCTTGCGGATTTTATTCTGTTGGGGCATGAACACACTGGATCATTTGCGTTATCAGATGATAAGACAGAGTTATTTGCTGTGGCGATTGGATCATACCTAGATATTATCTGCGAAGCGTTCAACAATCAGGCAATTCCAAGATTAATTGACCTGAACGGAGAGCATTTTAAGGGGATCACAGACTACCCGAAGATGGTTCACGGAGATATTGAAAAGATCGACATGAACAAATTAGCACAGTACATCCAGACGATGGTTGGAACTGGTGTATTGATCCCAGACGACGAACTGGAAACATATGTTCGAGAAGCCGCTAATTTGCCGCCAAAGGTAGCTGACGATGAAAGGTTCATTGATCCTGATAGAGAAGATCAGCAGACAAACGATCTTGGATCACAGGGAAATAATGTACATCCAGAGGACAATCAAGACGTTGCCGAAGATGATGGGAAAGTACAAGAAGCCAAAAAACGTTTAGGAAGGAGCTGATTATATGTTCCTATTCCGAAAGGTTAAGAAGCGTGGATCGATGAAGCCAAATGATGTGAAAGAAGCATTAGAGAGGTTTCTTAATAGCAGCAGTCCAGAATTAACACGCTTGCTGGTCAGATATTGGAAGGATCAGCAGACGGTTTTTACATTTAAAGAGATCAGAGAAGCTATTCAGGCTGGTGTAATCTCCAAGAAATCTGTAGAAGAATGGCAACAGGATTATTCAAAATTGGTTCATGATAAGATTGCACCAGAGATGGTTAAAGCAATGAAAGCTGGTGCTAAAAATCAAAACCAGCACAAAGGAATAGACATTGGATATAAATTTGATGCAGATCATTGGGCGGTATCTGATTGGTTGGAAAATCACACAGCTGAGCTTGTAACGAATTGTACAAGAGTACAGAAAGATGCAATTCAGTCAATGATCGATATCGGAATAAGAAAACATATGGGAACAGATGAGCTTGCAAGGTTTATCCGTCCCTGTATTGGTTTAACAAAGCCACAGACTCAGGCAGCTATGAAGTATTATGAGACGATCAAGGCAGAGTTGGAGAAGAAACACCCAAGAACAAAGCCAGAAAAGATTGAACAGATGGCAAGAGACAAGCAGATGAAGTATGCAGAACGTCAGCTCAGAGAAAGAGCAAAGACGATCGCACAGACCGAAAGAGCATTTGCCTATGAGTATGGCAGATACCAGCATATAAAGAATCTTGTCGATCAGGGTATATTGCCACCACAGGACAAAAAATGGTCCGCAACGGACAGTGAGAATACATGCAGCACATGTAGAGAACTGAACGGAAAAGTTGTTGGAATGGACGAAGAATTTGCCCCAGGTAAGCTACTTCCGCCACTGCATCCGAGGTGTAAATGCTGCATCATGTATGTTAAATCTAAGTCGATGGCAGCAGCTTATGAGACAGAGAAAGATGATCTGAAAGAATATACAGAAGATGAGATTCAGAAGATGAGCAAACAAATGTCTGATATTGCTGACAAGCATCTGAATTTAGACAGTGCATGGAGTGGGAAAGTCATTGTTGATGATGATTCTGGTGTTTATGGTATCCAGTGGAACGGAGATATTATAACCAGACATGAAACAGCCCCACATATTTTGTTACATGAACAGTTACACGCTAGATCAGTTACAAAATATGATCGTAAAATGTATAAACAGTATGAGAACATGGAAGAGGGTTCGGTACAGTTTGCAGCACAGGAGATTAGCAAGAAAGAGAATATACAAATTCTTGAATCACAGTACGATCATATGACAGAAGCTTTAAGAAATATAAATAAAGTTGCTGGGTTATTTAAAAATGATTATGATTTTGCAATGAAACTTATTTCTGTTCCGTTACCAGATAGGTATGACTGGCTGAATAATATGATCTATGATAAAATGATGTTATCAGGAAATATTGAAGATTATCAGAAGGTATCGCACTGGATGGAGGCTTTAGAAAATGGAAAAACATCTTGAATTAAAAGAAAGATTCGATCAGCTAATGAAACAAGATATGGATGTATCAGAACACGAACAAGAATGGTTTGAATTACTGGACGACATGCATGAATGGTTAAAGGATAAGACAATTCCGAGAAATATTCGTAGGCAGTTTGAACCTTTAGGGATGTTAGAAGTAACTATGAAAATCTGTGACGGAATCCATTATGCAAATGGAACTGGACGATATGCAAAGAAAGAAGAATGATGAAGTACAAAGCAATAGAGCAGACAGTTCAGGCAGTGCAGATCACACCTGATATTGATATGATCGCCCCTGACTGGTTCACAAAGAAAATGAATACCGAAGAAATTATGATAGATCGTACACAGCGTGACGGAGCAATCTCCGTTATTGGATGTACGATCTATTTTAATGCACGGAAATATAAAGGCAGCAGACTTGTTGCAAGAATAGGAGACTATGTTGTAAAAGATTCAGTCAGTCGATTAAATGTAGTTCGTAAGAATGACTTTGATCGGCTGTATAAGAAGGAGGAAGCATGAGATATTTTAACGATTATATACGATCCCCAGCACAGACACAGGACAGTATACGAAAGTCCTTGAATCGAGTAGATATCACTAAGAAGGACGAAGAAAAGCAGTACGTCTTTGGATGGGCTAAGATTGCAGTCGATGAGAATGGAAATCAGCTGATTGACCGCCAGAACGATTTAATTGATCCGGAAGAACTAGAACAGACAGCATATACCTATGTAGAGTTCTATCGTGAAGCCGGAGAGATGCACGAGCGAGGCGGTGCAGGCGTTTTAATCGAGAGTATTATATTCACTAAGGAAAAGATGAAAACTCTCGGTATAGAGGAAGGTACGTTGCCTGAAGGCTGGTGGGTTGGATTCCATATCACAGACGATGAAGTATGGGCAAAGATCAAAGACGGAACTTATACAATGTTCTCAATTGAGGGCAAAGCGAAACGTATTGAAGTTGAGGAGGAAGAATGATGGACAAATATATCGGTGCAAAATTGATTCAGGCAGAACCAGAAAGAAATCCGATCACAAAGGAAATCACAGGATACAAGGTTGTATACCCAGATGGGTACGAATCATGGTCTCCGAAAGATGTTTTTGAGAAAGCATATATGAAAGTGGATGATAATAAAAATCTTCCATCTGGAGTAAGTATCGGACCAGAAATGGTCGATGATTTTATTGCATCTACGGAGACAATCACGATGGGAGAGACAACAACAGTTGTTCGTTGTGTACTTAGAAATGGGTTTGATATTGTAGAATCATCTTCGTGTGTTGATCCAAAGAATTACGATGAAAAGATCGGCAAAGATATTTGCATGGGAATGATCAAAAACAAGATCTGGGAACTGTTAGGATTTTTGCTGCAACAGGCGTGGCAAGGAATTAACTAGGAGATGATCGCATTCTTAAGATTAAGAAATCACACCGACAGGATGAATGGATCGTGTACAACCCTGATTGCTTTGAATTGCATCATACGCACTGTAGGAATAAAAGAGTTGCGATCGCAATCAAGAAGAACGTGGAACGTAGAAGAGTTCCAACATCCAGAAATCTAAGAACCTTGGAAAGTCACATAAGACTGACAGGGAACAAGAACTATAAAAGAAAGATTCAGAAGATCATTGAAGAAGTAAAATCTGAAAGGAAAAACTGAAATTTAGTCTTAAATTAGTTGAAAATTAAGCTAAATCTAAAATTTAGTTCAAAAAATAGCTAAATAGTTCAACTAATATACCAACTAAGGACCATTTTGCAAAAAATGCAAATTGGTCTATTTTTTGTGTTTGAAAATGCACTTTGCGTTTTTGAAACTCGAATAATCGTGTTGAAACTCGAATAATCGTGTTGAAACTCGAAAAAGTGTCGTTAGAAAGGAGGAAACATGAAAACAAAAGGAAAGACAAAGCTGGAAGATCTGGAAGTAAAAAAGATCGATGCAGTAGACATCGGAGCAGATCAGAAAGCAAATATCCTGATTAAAAAGAGAGGAGGTGCAGAAGAACCGAAGGGAAACTTTTTCAAGCGATTCTTTAATGCGTTTTGTGACAGCTTAGGAGTAAATTCAGAAGATGTCAGAAAGTCCATGGAAGATGAAGCAACATCATTTGATGATGTAATGAATGAAAAGAAGATCTACGACGTGAGGGATCAGATCTGGAATGCCTGCAACTCTCTGGAGCAGTCGATTGTATCAATTCTACTCGATAAAGAGTGTGAGGATAAACAGGCAGCAATCGCACAGAGCATTGATCAGTTTAAGGCATTTTCGGATGATGCATCCAAGTCTTGGATCAAATTAGAACGTGCAGCAACAGACAAAGAAGATACTGTTGTTGCGGATGATTTTGAGATCGCAAAAATGCAAGAGGTAATTGAGAAATCTTGCGATCCTGAAACTATTAACAAAGAAAAAGAAGAAAAGGAGAATGAAATGGCATTTGATATTTCAAATATGACAGAGGAAGAAAAGAAAGAAGCATTAAAAGCATTACAGGATGATGCAAATGCAAAAAAAGAGGATACTGCAAAAAGAGCTGATATTGATGGACAGGTTCAGGAAGCAGTGAATAAAGCAATGGAAGGTGTTACAAAGGACTTCACTTCTATGATGAAGAAGATCATGGAACCAATCCAGAAGAGAGCAGAGGAAGCAGAACAGAAGTCCTTAGAAGAAGTTGCTAAGAAGTATGAACTCTTAGGAACAAAAGCAGAGGAATTAGTGCCAGTTCTGAAATCCATGAAAGCAACATCCGATGAAGCGTATAACAACTTCATTGCATCCATGGATAACAACCTTGCGGTAATTCAGAAATCAGGTCTGTTTGAGGAAATCGGTAAATCTGGTGGAGCTCACACAGGAAATGACGATACAGAAGGTGTTGCAAAGATGAACGCAAAGGTAGCAGAGATCAAAAAGTCTATGCCAAACCTTACTGATGCACAGGCACAGGATATCGTTATGCAGAATGATCCTGAATTAAGAGCAATGTTCGATAAATAAGAAAAGAGGTACAGAGAAGATGGCAAACAGAACATATGAATACAATCCAACTGGTGGAAGTCCAGTGATCAATGTTACAGCTGGAGCAGAACTCAAAACAGCCGTAGCGGTTTTATTAACAAAAGATGGAGCAAAAATTCCTGAAGCCGGAAAGGAAGCAACAGGAATTGTGCTTCTTGGAGATGAAACAGTAGCCAAAGGCGATGATATTACTGTTCAGATCAGAAATCAGGGCATGTGGGCAGCTGGTGCAAAGATTGAGGCTGGAGATTTCCTTGCTGTTGATGCAGAGGGATTATGCCAGAAGGCAACAACAGGGCAGTACATCTTAGCTATGGCACTGACACCAGCGACAGCAAAAGGAGACATCGTAAACGTTGCGATCATCCATGCTGGATATGAAGCGTAAATAAAGGAGGAATGAAATAAATGAACACAGGACATAACAACGCAGCAGCAATCGCAGTTGATATTGCGAAAGGCTGGAGACCAAACTATTACTTAACCAATATGGCAATGAGCTATTTTCAGGCACCTGGAATGAATGTTGCTCCAAGCATCTTTCCAATTCTTCCAGTACATGCAAGCACTGGAAGCTACTATATCTTCAACAAAGAAGAGATCGCGAAAGACCAGGTAAAGAGAAAGCCTAAGTTCGGAGCAGTAGATCCGGCTGTATTCTCTCATTCAGATGATACTTACAAATGTGAGGTAGATCAGATCATCGTTGGAGTAGATAACATCACAGCTCTGGATTACCAGAGAACTGGAGCACCAGCAACGATTGATCCGAGACGTGCAAAGGTAAAACAGGTTTCAGAACAGATGAATCTGCACCTTGATATGGTCTTTGCAAACAAGTTTTTCAATGCTGACGCATGGGCAAATGTTAAGACAGGAGAAGCAACAGCTTCAACATCTAAACAGTTTGTGCATTTTGATGATGCAAACGCTGACATCGTAGGTCAGTTTGATGAGATGAAGAAAGAAATCCTTTTAAATGGACGTAGAATGCCTAACAAATTATGCTTAGGATACAGATCGTATAAGGCAATCAAAAATCATCCGCAGTTCTTAGAAAGAGTTACAGGTTCAGGGTCAACACCGAATCCAGCACTTGTTAACGAACAGGTAATTGCAGCGGTACTTGGTCTGGAAGAAGTAAAAGTTCTGTATGCAACTTATAATGCAGCAGAAATCGGTCAGAAAGCCGATATGAAATTTGTCTTTGACGATAACAGTGCATTATTAACTTATGCACCGAAAGAAGTAGATCTTGAAGAACCATCTGCCGGATATATTTATACATGGGATATGTTAGGAAATGGACAGTGGATGGCTACATCACAGTATGATGGACCAGGAGGATCACATTCAGAGTTCATCGAAGGACTTATGGCAACAGACATGAAAAAGACTTCCGATGACCTTGCAACGTTCTTAAGTGGTTGCGTATCTAAGTAGGAGGTGCTTTATATGAATTATGTTGCACTTAAGCCAGTTAATTTTGGCGGAAAGCAGTATAAGATCGGAGAGACTATTCCAGAGGGTGTCGTAGATGAACGACGCTCTCTCTTTTTAAAGAAGTCTGGACACATTGCAGAAGTAGCGAGCGTAAATGGAGCGTATGCAGAGGATTTGAATGTTAACCCTAACACTTTATCAATTCCTTTATTACAATCAAAGCACGAGCTTGTAATGAACTCACAGCAGTTATTACAGTTCTTTGCCACAATTCAGAAAACAATGGAAGAGGCAAAAATTGAGATTGCGACCATGACAGAGGAAGATGCACCGGTCTTACAGCTGTTACATGAGATTGATTCGAGAAAAGGAATCAAGGCAGCAGTTGAAACAAGACTTGCTGATCTTTCCGTTGATACTGATATTAATCAGGAATCAGAAGCAGTAGAAGAAACCGAAGAACCAGCAGAACAGCCGGAAGGTGGCGAGGAGAATGACGTATAACTATTTTCCAGATGAGATCAATACAAATGATGTTATGAAGATGCGGTTCGAATTGGCGGATACTGATGTATCAAAGGATGAAATGTCAGCTGCACTTTCCGATGAAGAGATCACAGCTGTATTAGAGCAGTATCCAGACAATTTTAAGATGGCAAAACTGAAATTGCTAGAACATATGATGCTTAAATACGGACAGGACGTAGACAACAGTGTTGGTCCTGTCTCTTTTAATTTTGGTAATCGAATGAATTTCTGGAAACAGCTTTATGATGATCTGAAAAAAGAAATTGCATCTTCCAGTGTTGGAATCACGCCGTATGAGAATGAAAAACGAGAGTATTTTTACGTTGGAATGATGAATCATCCTGGAGGTGGACGCTTTTGAAAATGACATCAATCGGTAGACCATATCAATATATGCAGTCTTTCCGTGTTTACTGGCAGGATACAGAAGTCATGGACGATGGCATGGTTGTAAAGGGCGATGAAAAAGAAGCCCCTGATGCGATCATAGACGGTATACTAGCCGAAGCAGATATGAAGACAATGGAAATCTGGAAACAAAACCAGACTCCGATCAGTCATACGATTGTGTCTTACCATCCAGTGGTTAAGCTAAGTAAGAACGATGTGTTACTGCTTGGCGATGATCCGTGCCATGATCGTAAGTTTATCGTGAAGGGTACAAAAGATCCAGCTGGAACAGGGCAGTTTTCCATCTATTATGTATTAGAAAGAAGTGATACAGATGGGCGTAGAAGCTGAATTTCAAGCATGTGCAAAGAATCTTGATGAAAGTATCAAAAGAGAGATGATGCGAAAGGGTGCAATGGCAACAAACACCCTTAGAAATATTGAGATCGAAGTATTGTCAAAAGGCGGTTCTGGAAAGAAATACAAACGGCTTCCGAATAGATCATCCGCACCGGGAGAAACACCAGCACCACAGTCTGGAAAGTTACGTCAGGACTGGGATGATCAAACTCTGATTGAAGGAGATCAAGTTACAAGCCGGATAAAAAGTAATTCAAAACACGCTGAATGGCTGGAAGGTGGCACAAAAAAGATGGCAAAACGACCATTTATTGATCCAATTAAGAAGAAAGCAGAGCCGGAGATTGTAAAGATCTTCGGTTCAGATTTTGAGGTAACTTTATGAAAGAAATAATTTTCAAGTACTTAAAAAGCCTGAATATTAACGGATTGGCTACGTTCAAAAATGGACCAGCAATATTTTTGGATCAGGCACCTGATGATTCTGATTCAAGGTGGGATGGTTCGCAGTATGGGCGTATCATCTATGGGCTGAATCTGAAAGATGATTCAGAGCGTAAGGTTTCTGGAACGATGGAGATTGCAATAGCGTATCTGTTTAATAATCAAGGTTATAAGAACTTGCTTGAAGCGAAGAAGATCCTGAAAAAAGCGTTTGAAGGAGTTTTCTTGACCGATGAAGATACAACGATTTCTCTTGTATGGAGAAAGTCAGAATCATTTCAGGAAGCAATCGAAGGGCAAATGGATGTAGAAGTATGTGGATCAGTGTTGACATTCGATGCATATGCTTTTCCAAAACATTCATACCTTCCGCTGGATGCAGTCGGTTCTTTGGCAAAGCACATTGATGAGAACTGGAACGTGACAGTGATCAATAACACGGAACTTGACGAAATCTGGAAGCCGGATGATGAAGAAGTGGTTGTTTATACTAGACTGGATTCTATGCAGCCAGGAACGTTCCCATCGACATATGCTTGTACATGGTTTACAAACAACATCAAGGTACATGTGATCTCCGGATCGGATGTAAATGCTGATCAGTTTGTTATGAACTTGCTGCAAGATTTACAGGAAAGAGAGCGGTTCGTTATGAATGATGGATCGCCGTTTTTTGTAAATCAGCTGGCATACAGCACGAAACTTGATCCATTAAAAGATGGACAGGTAACGGTAAGAGGTCAGTACGGAAAGCTACGAGATGTTGAAACAGTCGATGAATTAAAGACAATTACGATAAGTTAGGAGGAAACAATGGCAGAAAAGAAAGACGAAACAAAAACAGTGCCAGAAGTTACTTATACTGTGGATGAATATGCAGAAAATCCACAGGTGTTAGGAGTATCACAAGATATTATCCGAACAGCATTTGCAAGGGCAGGTGTTAAAGAAGCAACGCAGAGCACAGCAAAGAAACTTGTAGATACATTTAAGAAGAAGGAGGTATAAGAACTTGTCCGGATTATTTTTAAAAGGCGAGAAAAAGGAAAGAGCTGGAGTTTATCGCAGACATGAGCAGATCACAAATAATGGTGTAGCATCCGCAATGAACGGAGTTTTCTGTATTCCGGTTCATGCAGATTTTGGTCCAGTTGGAGAGATTCAGAAGATTACATCAAAGAGTGATCTTCTTTCACTTTATATGGAGAGTGGAACGATCGATGCAGCGGTAAAACTGTTTGATGCAGGTGCTAACACGGTATATCTTTACCGTCTTGGAACTGGTGGTAAAGAAGGAAGCCTGTCCTTACAGACAACCACAGCCACAAATGCAGTTACATTAAAGACAAAATATCCAACCGCTTTGAAATTCTCCGTAACTGTAAAACAGAAATTAGGAGATGAAACGACAAAAGAGTGTTCCGTTTACAATGGGGCAACACTTGTTGAGAAAGTAAGCTTTATCGCTGGTGCGGATGTAAATGAGGCTGCAAATCTGGTGGAAGCAATGAAAGACAGCAAGTATTTATCCGCAGAACTTGTTTCTGGAGCATCCGGGATCATGCAGACGGTTGCACAGCAGGCTTTGGCTGGTGGATCAGCACCGGCAGTCACAACAGAAGATTACAGCAATGCGTTTAATGCATTCGAAACTTATGCTTGGAATGTACTGGTGCTTGATACAGTCGAAGAAGATGTTAAAGCATTAGCGAAGACATACATGGAAAGAATCCATTCAAACGGTGCATTGGGTGTTTGCGTACTTGGAGAAGCGGCAGGAAAGTCACTTGCTACAAGAAAAACGAATGCAAAATCCTATAATGCACCATATTTTATTTACTGCGGTAGCGGATATTATAATACTGCCGGAGATAGGGTGGAAGGATACCTTGCGGCAGCAGTTCAGGCAGGTGTGATTGGATGCAAAGATTCAAGTACATCAATTGTACATACAGAGATTCCAGATGCGGAGTCATGCATTGAACAGCTGACGAATGAACAATATGTCGATGCGATCAAATCTGGATTGCTTCTTTTGTCAGAAGGACAGGAAGGACAGGTCTGGTTTGATTCAGGAGTGAACACATATACAGTTCTGGATGAGGACGATGACGAAGGATGGAAGAAGATCAAACGTACAGCTGTCCGTTATGAAGCTTTTGACCGTATCAATCGTACATTAGAACCATTGATCGGTAAGATCAGCAACAATGCAGCAGGCGTTGATAATGTAATTCAGGAAGCTAAAAAAGTACTGGCTGAAATGAACAGAGAAGGAAAGATCTTAGATACCTACGAATTTTATGAAGATACAGAAAATCCACATGCAGCGGATTATGCATACTTTATTATCCGCATTGATGACGTTGACAGCATGGAAAAGATCTACTTAACATATCAGTTCCAGTATATCGCACAGTAGGAGGTATTATATAGATGAGTGGAAAAGGTTTTGATACTAGAAAACTGATGACAGGAAAAGACGGAAAGCTTTTTATCACACTTGATGGAGTTTCCATCTGGTTTGCATCCGTGGAAGAGTTCGCAATCGGAATGAATTTTTCAAACGTAGATTTCCATCCGGCAGGAGATGTACAGACATATGGAGTTCCAGACAGTGTTAAATTTACAGCATCGTTCACTGAAGCTGTAGTAAGAGATGATTTAACAATCGTACCAATGCTGAATGCGATAAAAAATGGGAAAATTCCAACATTCAGCTTACGGGGCGGTGTTACAGAACCACTTGCTGGTGGCGAAAGCATGTTTCTGTTAGATGAATGTGTTCCTGACGGAGATACAAACATTCTGGATGTAAAACCGGGAGAAATCATAAAGAGACAGTGTCAGTTTATTGTTAACAGTGTACCAGATTGTATTAAATCATTGGCAGCATAAAGAAAGGATAAGAAAATGGCAGAGAAGAAAACAAATATCAATGTAACAGAAGAAAATGAAATGGACCTTATCACTGGTCTGTTAAAGGCAGCAGAGTATAAGACAGAGGTAAGCCAGACATTAAATATTCAAAGAAACGGACAGAAATTGTTTAAATTCGATATTCGTCCATTATCTTTTGATGAAATCACTGATTGCAGAAAGAGAGCAACAACTTATATGCCGAATCCGGGTGGAGCATCACTTCCATTAATTGAGAAAAGCGTAAGCAATGCAGATTACATGGCATGGCAGATTTACATTGCAACAGTTCCGGAAAGTGATGGAACAAAATTCTGGGATAATCCAGCATTAAAAGAAGGACTGAACAAAGCTGGTCACATGGTTATGACACAGGCAGAGATCATTAAGGAAATTCTTACAGCTGGAGAACTTGAAGCAGTCAGCGACAAGATCGAAGAGTTATCCGGCAGTGGTACAAATGTCATTGATTATGCAAAAAACTAATTAAGTCCAGTCCGTTAGCTTCTCTGCTTGCAGAAAATTATTTACGGACTGGAATGTTGCCATCAAAAGCCCTTGATCTCCCAGAAGGAGAGAGGGCTTTTATCTTTGCAGCACTTATAACAGCTATGGAAGGAGGCGATGCATAAGTGGCAGACAAAGAAATCGTAATAGACGTTGTATCGAAGTATTCAGATCATGCATCGCAAGGACTGAACCAGACAGGGAAAGAGGCTGAAAAGGTTGAAAAGGAACTTAATAATCTAGGAAAGAAAAGACCACGGATTCATATTGATGCAGACGATAAGGCAAAGCCTAAGATTGACAGAACACGAAGAGAAGGAGAAGGGCTGGGAAAGAAACGCTGGACTCCAAAGATTGGCGTTGACGATGAAGCAACCCCAAAAATTCGTAGAATTGCATCGGCTGGATTGAAGTTTGGAAAAATGTCTTTTACCGCAGCAGTTAAGATTAAGGATTTTGCAACAACCAAATTAAGTGATCTTAAAGCTAAAGTATTTAATGTCAAAAATGCCGTTGCTGGAGCATTTGCAGCGGTAGGAATTGGACAAACAATCAAAACGTCCATTGATCTGGAAGTGCAGCAGCAGAACTTGGAATCATCATTCGAAGTTCTACTTGGAAGTAAGAAGAAGGCCCAAAAGCGAATAGATGATCTTACGACATTTGCTGGTAGTACCCCATTTACAAGGGATGAAATTTATCAGTCATCTCGTACCTTACAGGTGTTCACAGGCAACGCATTGTCAACTGGAAAAGGCTTAAAAATGGTTGGAGACGTTGCAGCTGGTACGAACTCCGAGTTTTCCGATGTAGCCTTATGGGTTGGACGTATGTATGACGGAATGAAGAACCATCAGGCGATTGGAGAAGCTACCGCAGCATTACAGGAAATGGGAGCTATTTCTGGACAGGACAGAACAAAACTGGAAGCGTTGGCTAAGTCCAACAAGAAAATCAGTGAGACATGGCCGCAGGCAATGAAAGCCTTTAAAAAGTACGATGGATTGATGGAGAAGCAGAGTAACAACTTAGGTAACTTGATGTTAGGTGTTAAGTCCTTTGTTACGAATAACATTTTCAAGAAACTTGGAAAAGGCCTTGGAGATGGTATTTCTCCCGGACTTCGTAAGTTCCGTCAGTGGAGATCAGAGAACAAAGAACTGATTGCAGAAATGGGATCAGGGATTGAAAAGTTTTCAGCAGAGATTTCTGGAAAAGCTGTTGATGCAGTATCAAATTTAGCAGAAAAAGCAAATAAATTATTCCAAAGTGACAAGTTTAAAAATGCTTCAATCATCGGAAAGATTAACATTGCATGGCAAGAGATGATCGGAAACCCATTTGCGAAATGGTGGGATTCCAGTGGAAAGCCAGCGATCGTTAAGAAGATATCTGGTATAGGCAAGGATATCGTTAAAGCCGGAGGCAACTGGTTTAAAGAATCCCTTAAGGATTTATTGCCAGGAGGGGATAAATCCGGAATTGAGGACTATCTTGCCGGTGCGTTAGCACTTAAATTAGGTTCAGGGCTATTCAAAAAGGGAATGACATTGTCAGACCTGATCACTGGTGGTTCAGGTGGTTCTGGAAATCCTCTTGGAAGTTCCATTGGACTTATGAATGTATCCGCATCCGTTGTAAATGTGAACGGTGGGCTTGGTAGTGGAAACGGTGGAAGCCCTGTCACACCAACTGGAGGTGGAACTACACCAAAGACAACACAGCCGACAGGACCGACAAGGACACCGGGTGGCTTGTTTGGTTTAGGCGGTTCTGGAGTTACTTTGAAAAATGGAGAAACTGTTGCGGCTACTGGATGGAAAGCTTTTCTTGGAAATCTTGGAGTAAAACTTGGATCAGGAGCAGCAACCGCTGGTGGAGCAGCAGCCGTTGGAGGTGCATCTTTATTAGGTGGAGCTTTAGGATTTGCTGGAATTGGAAGTGCAGCAGGTAACTTTATCAACGCTGCGACAACAAAGAATAAAGCTACTAAGAAAAAAGAAAACTACAGAGGTGGCACGAAACTTGGCATGGTTGGTGGTGGAGCAGCAGCCGGAGCATTAATTGGTTCAGCTGTTCCAGTTGTTGGAACGCTTGCCGGTGGATTGATTGGTGCCGGTGTTGGTGGATTTGCAGCACTGACAAAAGGTAATAAAGCAGGCGATCTTATCCAAAAGAACATGGATAAGATCAAAAAAGAATCTGAAAAAAGTGCTAAATCTTGGAATGTAACATCGAAACAGGTAAAAGAAATTCAAAAGGGTCAAGAAAAGTACCTTGGAGATAATTATCTTAAAAATCGTAAGGAAGCACTAAAGGATAACAATTCATTAACTGCAAAATCACAGAAATATTATTCTTACAATAAAGATTCCGTACGAAAGATCCGTGAGACATATGAGCCAGAATCCGAAAAGAAAAGAGACCGGTTAAGAAAATCAGTACAGAGTACATATAAAAAGCAAAATAAAGAATTGAAACTTGACTCAACAATGAGCGGAACAATGGCACATGCTGTTGGAGGTAAGAAAAATAAGAATCTCAATGTTGGACCTGACAAAGAGTATAATCAGCTTACTAATTCTGTTCAGAAAGCTTATGAGGAGAATAAGAAAAATACGAAGCAGACAAACGTTGGTTCTAAGAGTACGAAAGCCTTTTCGGGGGCAACAAGTGCAGCCGGTGGAAAAGTCAGTGGCTTAGGTGGAATGTCTGCAACCGCTGGTGGAAAATTAGGAACTATGGGATCAATGTCACTTGCAGCAGGTGGTAATCTACAAAGTGCAGGTGTTTCCGCATTATCCCTTGCGAGTGCCTTAGCATCCGCCGCCTCAACGATTGCTTCCGCAGCAAGTACAACCGCAGCACAGGCAAATGCAATCAGCAGTATTACAAGCGGAAGTTATCTGAATAACGGTGGTTCAAAGTCTGGTAAAAAGACGACTGGAAAGAAGACAACGACAAAACCGAAAGTACAGACAGCCTTACCGAAAAATGGAAAGTTCTTTCATAATGCGAAGGGTAGTCTGGTCAGAGGTCATATCGTTTCTGAATTAGGAGAAGAAGGAAACGAAATGGTCATTCCACTTTCTAGACACAGAAGCCGTGCATTATCTCTCTGGAATCAAGCAGGACAGATTTTAGGCGTTACAAAGCATGCCAAAGGTGGACTTGTTGGAGGATCATCCGGATCTGGAAAAGCTTCGTCTGGTAGCAGTCAGCAAGTGATCAACGTTGGTGGTATTACGATCAGCGTCAATGCATCTGGAAATGACGGCATAGTTGATGCTATCAAAAACTCTAAAGGAGAGATCGCAGATGCTATTATGCAGGCGATTGCAGATGCAATCGGATCAACGGCAAGTAACAGAACAGCGGAGGTAATGTAAATGGACATATATATTACTGGAAAAAATTCAAAAGGGAATGATCAGAAGATACAAATTCCGATCATTCCTGAAGAAATTGAATCATCAATCGAAGGTAAGTTTGCAGAATATGATATCTATAAATTAGGTCAGGTCAGTGTTCCGAATGGTAAAAATCTTTCAGAACTAAGCTGGGAATGTTTTTTTCCCGGAGAAGCAAGAAAAGGCATGAAATTTGTTCGTAAGTGGACTGATCCAGCAACCTTAGATGCACTGATGAAATACTGGGCTAAGTATGGGAAAGTGGTAAATGTCTGTATTACAGGAACGAAGATCAATGTTGATATGCGTGTTTCAGAATACGATTCTACGGTCAAAAGCCTGAATGATTATTACTACACGGTAAGATTTATCGACTACGAAAAAATAAGTGTTTCCTCAACGAAAAGAAGTACCAAAACCATAAAGAAAAAGGTCAAAGTAAAGAAAGGACAAACATTACGGAAACTTGCAAAAAAATATCTTAGGTCCAGTAAAAAATACAAGGTTATTTATAATGCAAATAAGAAACTGATTGATTCTAGGAATAAAAAGGAACGTAAGAAACATCCAAAGAAAAAGATCAGCAAATATACGATCTATAAAGGACAGGTGCTTGTGATTCCTGTTCCAAGCAGTAAATCAGTTTCTAATTCCAAGGTTGAGGAATTAAAGAAAGCAATGAATAAAGATGGCTACTCGAAGCTGAAAGTTGATAAAAAGCTGACATCTTCGATGAAATCAGCCATGAAAAAGATCACGATTCGAACTGGAAGAAAAGGACAGGTCGTAAAATTTGTCCAGAAAATGGTGGGAGTCAAACAGGATGGTGCTTGCGGATCTAAGACAGTAACAGCGATTAAAACTTACCAACGTAAGCACAAATTAACAGTAACTGGTGTTGCTGATTATAAAACACTGTTAAAAATGATAGGAGGATAGGAAGATATGCCAAGTTTAGGAAATCCGCTGTATAAAGCAGTTGTAAAGACGGCTTCAGGGCAAGAATACGATCTATACAAATCGAAAGTTATACAGGACCTGACAATGTCTGATGATCCTGATTCGCTGGCAAAAGAGGTCAGCTTAACAGTAATGAACGCTGTGAAAAATGGTGTAACACTTGCGACATTGATTCGACCATCAGACCGATTATACATATATGCGAATGTTGGCCATGGAGATTTTGAAGTGTTTCGAGGTGTGATCTGGGATAGAGACATGGTTACCGATACAGAAAAAAAAGTAACATTTACAGCCTATGATTACTTGATCTATATGATGAAATCTCAAGACTATTTTTATTACAAAAAGGGGCTAAGCACAAAAGAGATTGTAAAAAGAATCTGTACGGCATGGAAGTTGAAACTGAAATACAGTTACGGATCAATCAAAAATAAAAGGATCAAACCAGTACAGAAGAATATTGGAGATATGATCGTATATGTGCTGAACAGGGCGAAAAGCAAACTTTCCAGCCGATATATTTTTACGATTGAAGGAACTACAGTGATTGTCAAGTATGCCAATACTAATACAACGATTTATAAGATTGAGGAAGGAAAGAATGTAATATCCATAGAGGTTAAAGTAACAATGGATGATATCGTTACAAAGATAAAGATCTACGGAGAAGCAAAGAAAAAGTCAATTCCTAAACTTGCATCAATGTCTAAGAATACATCGAAGTTTGGAACGATCCAAGAAATTATGGACAAAGACAAGAAAGAGAAACTTTCGAAAATAAAGAAACAAGCACAAAAGAAATTGAAGAGCAGTGCAAAGGTTAAGTATGAATACATAGTAACGGCGATTAGCAATCCGAAGATCAAACGTGGAGACACCGTTTATGTTGGATGTGATACCGCTGGACTGAAAGGAAATAAAACAGTAAAAAGTATTACGCATGATTGTGTTGCTGGTACGATGGACGTTGTTTTTTACTAAAGGAGAGTTTTATGCAGAGAAATGGAAGAAAAAATTTTATCCGGGCAATCGAACAGATTTCTAAAGGAAACCAAGGTGCAGCGGATGTTGTTGCAGAACTTGGAACTATGAAAGACGGAGGGATTCTTCCTGACTCTTATCCAGAAAGTGCAGAACCTGATGACGATTTTTTGATGTTATCTGATGCAAAAGTAAGTGATGGCGATCGAGTATTACTGATCTGGACAGATGCAGAGGAAATCGTTGTGATCGGTAAAGTGGAAGGAGATGAAGAAGATGCCGGATAATCTTTTCCCAGAGGAATATGAAAATGAAGAAGAATATTTTGAAGATGAAGAGAATGAAGGAACTGAGGAAGAAAATACAGAAGAAGAGGAAGATGCAGGTTATAAACCCAGTATCTTTTTTGATTTTGATACTGGAGACTTTGTTACGCTTCACGATGGAAAATTAAAAGAGGCATCCGGGTTCGAGGCGTGGGTGCAATGGTGTTACAAAACGATCATGACACAAAGATACGCTCATGAAGGATATTCCACCGACATTGGGATTGACTATGAAAGTGCCTTGCAAGCTGATAGCCGTGAAGAGGCAGAAAGCATTTTACAAAGAGAAATCGAAGAAGTATTGATGGCTGATCCGTCCGAAAGAACTTTGTATGTTGGTAATATTACGTTTCAATGGGAAGCAGATCATTGCCTTGTAATAGTACAGGTACAGGGAATCGACGGAGATATAGAGATAACAACGAGTTTTAAAAGTGAGGTGGGCTAAAAATGGCATTGGAAGCAGAAGAACTAGAATTGCCAGATTTCCTGAATAATTCGAGTGAAGAGGAAATCCATGAGAAAATGCTGGGAAATTTGCCAGAAGATATTGATAAATCGGAGGGCGGATTTCCGTGGGATTTTACACGACCAACAGCAATAGAAATATCAGAACTTAAAGAGTACGTTCTTGTAGAAGTTCTAAAAAGTATGTTCCCTGTGACATGTGAAGAATCTTACCTATTGGATTACCACGCTGATGGAAGAGGTCTTGTACGAAGAGAATCGGTAAATGCAACAGGATATGTGACTGTTACAGCAAAAGCCGGTCTTGTTATTCCTTTAGGATATGGTTTTTCTACAGAAGCAGATGACGAAGGAAATACGATAGATTTTGTAACAACAGAGGAAGTTACGGTCGATTCTCTTGGAAATGCAAAGATTCCAATTGAGGCAGCAGAAGGAGGATCTGCAAGCAATGTTGGAGTAAATACGATCGTATTACATACTGGAGATGAGACAGGAGAACTGCTCGATGAAATAATCTCTGTTACAAATGAGGAAGCTGTTACAGGCGGTTTGGATGAAGAGGACGATGATACTTTAAGAGAACGAATTGTTGAGTATGATCGAAGCCATGACATTTCCTATGTTGGAAATGTGGCAGACTATAAACGATGGGCATTGTCAGTTCCCGGTGTTGGTGCAGTTACTGTGATACCAGCAAAAGATGACTCTGGAATAATCAAGATCATCTTAATGGATCAGAACGGAGTACCAGCATCGAAGCAGATTCAAGATGCTGTGTATGATTATATTATGCGTCCAGATAGTGAATCAGATCGCTTAGCACCGCCCAATGCTGTATTAGAGATAACGGCTCCTGAAACAGTGGTAGTTAACATATCAGCTGTTGTTTATTTGAGAGAAGCAGAAATTGGCGATGTGCAGAATGATTTGAAAGCTGCACTTCAGTCATATTTGTTAAATGTTTCATCGAATGATAGTGCGGTTAGAATATCAGCGATCAACAGTATCATTGGAGCTGTATCAGGTATCTATGATTATGACAGTGTACAAATCAATGGAGTGTCAAAAAATGTAGACCTTGAATCTGGACAAATGCCGGTTTTAGGAACAGTAACAATAACGGAGGGATAATACTATGTGGTATAAAACAGACCTTATGGAGCAAATCCTGACGAGTGAAAGTGCAAAACAAATGATTGACTATGTATCGCCGATTTATGGGAAATCAAGAATCGGACTTTGGCTGTTCCAAGTGATCGGACTTGAGATAGATGACGTAAAAACAATATGTGAAGATATATTTGATCAGATATTTGTTGATCGTGCTACATGGGGGCTCCCTATTTGGGAAAAAGAATACGGAATAACGCCGCTTCCAGATCAGACGATTGAGCAGAGAAGAACACAGATTTCGCAAATGAGGATAAAAAGGCCTTTGAATCCTAAAAGGTTTGAAAAGATCATAGAAGCTTTGAGCGGTGTAGAAACAAAGCTCATAGAAAATACAGCAAAAAATACATTTCAAGTCAATCTTTATGGCGAAGTAAATAATTATGATGAAGTAGTAAGAAGAATTGACGAATTGAAACCAGCACATTTATTGTGCGATATTCGTGTTTCAGACGTTATAGAATCAGAGACGGCATTGAATTATGCGATTGTTTCAGGCTCTTGTGAATATTCTTCTTCGATCGTTAGTGAGGTATAAAATCATGTGGGAAAATACAGTAATTACAAATGCAGGTATTGAATTATTAAAGAATGCCTTAAGCGGAGGAACAATAACAGTAACAGCGATCAAGTCTGGTGCTGGTAAAGTTGACGTTAGTGCTTTGAAAAGTCAGATGGCGGTATCATCAATTAAGCAGTCTGGAACAGTACAGGGCGTGACAAAAACAAACGAAACAATCAAGATAGGAGTATTGTTTTCAAACGCTGGTTTATCTGCCGGATACAGCATGACACAGCTTGGAATTTATGCAAAAGGATCAACCGGAAGTGAAGTGTTGTTTGCGATTTCTCAAAGTACAACAGGGAAAGAAGTTCCGGCAGAATCGGCTATGCCGTCATGGTCGTTAGTACATAATTTTTACATCAAGCTTAATAATGATGTAACAATGACAGCAACGGTTGATCCAGAAGGGTACGTTACATTTGAAACTATGCAGACAGCGTTAAATATGCATACAGGAAACAAGAGCAACCCTCATAGTGTTACTAAGTCGCAAGTAGGCTTAGGGAACGTTCCGAACGTAGCGACAAATGATCAGACACCGACATATTCAGATACAACAACTCTTGTGACTTTATCAAGTGGCGAGAAAATATCTATTGCATTTGCAAAGATTAAACTTGCAATTACAACTCTGATTAATCATCTTGCGAATAAAAGTAATCCTCACGGAGTTACTAAAAGCCAAGTTGGATTAGGCAATGTGGAGAATAAAAGCAGTGCTACAATCCGTGGAGAATTAACCAAAGGTAATGTGACGACAGCCCTTGGATTTACGCCAGCAAATCAGACTGACATGACGAATGCACAGGATGCTATTACGCAGCTAAATTCTGACTTAAATAACAGAATAGAATTTACAATTACTAGCATAGATTCAAAATATGCATTCACCGGAAACAGTTATAAACATAATGGAAAAGTATATATAAATGGATATTTCCATTGCAATTCTCCTAGTGTTGGGATTACAACTTGTTTTTTTGTTCCAGAAGGTTTTAGACCTAAAATAAAATGCGGATCGGCTTGCTATACCGATGATGATGTTAATTTTAATAATATTGGTGCTGTTAAAATTGACACAAATGGTGATATAACAATATATTTTCCTACAGTGTACTCAACATGTGTATATACCTCCATAGTATATGATATAGATTAATTTAATTTACGATAAATCATAAAATTAATCCTAACAACACCGTTTGTATCACTGGATAATCCTATGTTTATATTTAAATTTGTATTATCCCATTGTAAAGCAGCACCTGTTACCAGACCTTGATACGCATTCCAATCACCGTTGCAAGCTGCTATATATAACTTTTCGTTATTTATGTCTGATATTTGCATGCCTAATGCTTTTGCAATTTCAGACTGACATCTTTGCCAGTAAATCATTTTGTTGCTTGTTCCAGAAAATACTTTTGATAAAAATGCTCTTTCAGAATTTAGCTGCGGAGTTATGGATACACTCTGCAGCGTAATGGAATATAATTCACGTATAACAAACACACAAAGGAGAATGCATTATGCGTGACAGAATTATAAGTAATGTGCTAATAAAAATGGGCAATAGGATCAAGAAAAAAGAGCTAGATTATCTTGAAAATGTGTTGGTAGAAGAGTTCCGAGATGTACAGATTAAGAAAGAATCGACGGAATTGACGGAATACAATGACAGTTTAAGGAAGCTAAAAGATACGTTCCTTGCGACGCTGATTGTAGAAAATAAGTCCAGTCGGACGATATTGCAATATAATTTACATCTAACACAGTTCGCAGATTATTTCGCTGGAAAAGAGGCAAAAGACATAGATGCAACGGATATCCGAAGTTTTTTATATGCGTATAAGAGAAGTAGAGGAATATCGAATTTGTCCTTAAATAATAAGCGATCATCGATATCTTCATTTTTTAGCTGGTTGGCTGACGAAGAATACATTGACAAAGATCCGACTCGGAAAGTTAAGAAAATCAAAGTAACGAAGAAAAAGAAGAAAGCGTTTACTTCCGATGAGCTGGAACGTATGCGTATAGCATGTACGGATATTCGTGATCGAGCATTGATAGAGATGTTAGCCTGCACAGGTTGTCGTGTTTCAGAACTAAGCAACATAAATCTAAATGACATAGATTTTACTCGAAAGAAAGTGCGGATCATTGGTAAGGGAGATAAAGAAAGGACAGTATTTATCTCTGATCAGGCAATGATTTATCTGAATAGATATTTAGAAACCAGACAAGATAATAATATTTCACTTTTTGTATCTAAGAGGTATCCATACGATCGCCTGAGGAAAGACGGAATCGAGCGAATTGTAAGAGATTTAGGAAGATCATGTAATGTATATGCACATCCGCATAAGTTCCGACGGACGTTATGCACACAATTAATTAAGCGAGGCATGCCGATTCAGAATGTTGCGATATTGTTAGGTCATGCAGACATTAATATGACTGCCGGTACATATTATGATGCTTCAGACGATATGATCGAGTATGAATATATTCGTTATGCAGCTTAAAGAATAATAACAAATCTAATATATAAACTATTAAATCTGCTTAAAAGGGAAGGAGATTTTATTTTTATGCAAAAAAATATTATAAAAAACAGATCGCCATGTTAAATAGCTATGGTAACGATAAATAGAAAACTCAACAACACAACTAAATTCTGACTTAAAAAATGCACTTGTAACTCAATATGC
>ERZ791829.378-NODE-378-length-44239-cov-12.160397_pt1 | contig 44239 bp, 55 predicted proteins | sample MGYA00510296_ERZ791829 | MGnify/ENA primary metagenome ERZ791829 (study PRJEB30046, sample SAMN00791973) | human gut metagenome | study: EMG produced TPA metagenomics assembly of the A metagenome-wide association study of gut microbiota in type 2...
CTTGTCAATTTCAATTATTCTGTTTTAATGCTACCCCAACTATTGACATAGAGCCGATATTTTTCAGGGTTTGCCTCATACCGAGCCTTAATGTAAGAATCAATTGCAACAAGCTGACGCATTTCTTTGCCCTTTTTGCCCTCGTATTTAACAAATGAAAAGTACGAAGATGCCGGCTTGTCATAACCTCCGTATTTACTGATATCCGAAAGCGGAGAGTTCTGTTTTAGCGAAACCTGACCGCTTCCTTTTTTCAGAGGATTCATCTTGAAAAGTCCGCCGTTTCTTGTTAAAGCATACCTTGTAAAACGGATATTGTTCTTGTTCATAGTCTTTCTGACAATTTTGATTGACTTATTATCATCAATTGACCATGCGTTCGGTGTATTAAAACTGAACATTTTGTTAAGACTGTATGTTTTAGTCTGCAAACCTTTTATAAATATGGATTTATTGTGTGTACAGCGTTCGTTATACACATTGCCGACAACAATGTTAAGGTAGGCATCTTTTGCATGGTGAAAATCGTTTACTTCTCTGCATTTTAAAAATCCTAAACCCCTGCTTTCATCTCTAAATTCACTTACCAAAGATGCTTTTACATACACAATTTCAGTATCGGGATACAATTCTTTAAAAAGTGACGCAACTGCTTTTGTTGATTGAGATGTTTCAACAATCTGTCTTGCAATAAAATCTGAAAGTTCGCTGTCAGTAAGCTCAGTTGCCCTTGTAAGCCTCTCGTACTTTTTCTTGCTAATAAGACCTTTATCCATAAGCAAATGCCAGAAGCCTTTCATCTTTTCACGAATTGAACTGTCAAGCGGATATGTATTATCCTTGTGAGCATTAACCTGTTTCTTTACAAGGACACGGTTATCAAGGCTGTCATCTTTAACTTTTGAACGAGGGAAAATATGATCCACATCGTAAATGTTTTGATTGTACAATTCCGACAGATTTATCGGTTCTCCCGTGTACATACACTTGCCGAATTGAGTATAGTAAAAATACAGTCTGTCTCTTTTAAATTCATCATCAGGTGTTTTTTCAAGAGATTCCCAGAGTTCGCCCGAATCCTCACCGCATTTTTTATATAAATCTACAAGCTTGGTCTTTCTTGACTCTTTACGGCCTTTGTCGCCTTTCACACCGTCTTTTCTTGTCATCTCAACAAATATCTTTTTAGGTGCATGACCTTGAATTTTGTTGATTTCATGCATAATTTTCAAAGACTGATACACAGGTCGTTTTACCGCAGGAGAAATATAGAGATTCTCCACCATTTTCTCAAGGCTTTGCCCTGTCTGAATACCGTCAAGATAGTTTTGTCTGCTCTGTTCAAAACCGTATTTTGAGCCAAGCAGCTCCATAAGATTATCATTTGTCTGCCATAGTGCATGGATAATGTTAAATTGCAACTCGCCTGTATTTTTATCGACATTATAAACTTCGGTAAGAAACTCCTTTGATAATCTTCCCCAATCCTTGTATTTGAGTTTAGAAATTCTCATTATATCTTCATCCGATAATTTTGAACCGAGCTGCCTTTTTAAACGCTTTCTTAAAAGTTTTTTATCATCGCCAAATACAGTTATAGCTTTTATAGCGTCCTCTTTTTCGCTGTCGGTCAGATTAAACTGTGACATTTCAATTGCGGAACGCATACTTGACTTAAAATCACCGTCAATACCTGTAATATCAAAAGCAACACCTTTTTCGCTTTTTAGATAATTTAGCAAATCTTTTCTTCTGACCTTTTTATGCGTCATAAACAAGTCATTAAATATTGCCTGTTTAAGACTTACATCAGGCTTTTTTCCGTCAAGTCTTAAATTATTCAGTTCATTAAGAACCGTAAAAGCACTGTATAAAATCGAATTCTTAGGTATTACATCCTTCGTTGGAAGATATGTACATTTTGAAGTCAGATTATTTATAAAATTCTCTGCCGATTGCTCTATATCAACAACACTGTCAAAATTCCACGGATATATTTTTTCATCACTTCTGACAAGCCAGGATTTTAGACTGTGATTATTCAGCGGACCTACATAATACGGTATTCTGAATTCAAAAATTTTGACTATCTTGTCACTTACAGAAATTCCGTTTTCATCTTTTTTATTAAGAAATTCAAGATAAGTTGAAGCATTTTTCAGAATTGCTTTCAGCTCACTCCTATTCACCTGCATAGGAATAACGCCGTTGTCTTTTACGACAATTTTCGGCATAAATGTGCCGTTTTCAATCTTATCAAACATTTCTTCATAGCCTGTTTTGTCAAGCTTTTCAAACTTTTTCTTCAGATATTTGCAGAAATCCGCCTGATTTGTACGATACTGAATCACACCGTTTCTGCCGTTTTCTTTGTACTTTCCGCAATATGCCGTATAGTTATCAAGCTTGTCCTTTGTAATTCTAAAGATTTCGACATATAACGATTTACATCTCTCTTTAACGAAATCTTTGAGCATTTTCAAATCTGAACTATGTTCTTCATATGTTTTGACTTTAGCAAAGGAAATATACTTTTCACCGTTCAAAATATCTGCAAGAATTGCCCAGTCATAAACCGCCTTTGCTTTTTCGATAAGTTCAAACTTTTCCTGTAACAAATCACGGTATGTATTTTCATTATCGTCATAACCGCTTTCAAAGGTAATACCGTTTACCTCCTCACTGTCAAACGACTTATCACCGAACATATCGGAAAATTTAACCTTTCTGCCACACATCAAATCTATCAATGCGGTTTCGTATGGATTATTTCTTTTACTGTAACCGAAAAGCTTGTATAACTCGGACGATTTTGCAGTTTTCTTCAATGTTTTGTCCTTTAATATTTCTGAAAATCTTAACGAATCATTGCACTCAAATTCAATTTCATATTCTTCTTTTAAGTAAAGTTTTAAATCGTCAAAAAGAGCTTCAAACGAGGATTCATTTTCAAAATCAGACCCCATATTATCAAACAAGAAGTGTCCCCTGTGTTTTATAATATGATGTAACGCAAGATATACAAGTCTTATATCGTGTGGTTGTGAGCTCTTAATCAATTCTTTTCTAAGGTGATATATTGTAGGGTAGTCTGTATGGAATTCTTTATCGGTGTAATTACCGTCTGCAAAAACCGCATACGGAACATTTGATGATTTGTCATCAAGATACAGACAACTTTCTTTTAATCTCTGAAAAAAAGCATTGTCAACATTTGAAATTTCCTGATCAAAAAGCATCTGCAGCCATTCAATACGGTTTCTTTTTCTCAAACCTCTTCTTCGTGCCGATCTAAGAGTTCTTCTCTCGGCAGCTGAATTACTCTCCTCAAAGAGATCAACACCCCACATGGCATTGCCTTTAAATTTGCAGAGATTGTAATCTGTATCGGCTACTGCATATCCGACAGAATCTGTTCCTATATCAAATCCTGCATAATAATCGTCATTAAAATTCTTCATAAATTTCCTCCTTTTCTATTGACAAAGTATTTATTTTGTAATATTATTAAGATAATCTAATTACCTTATTGGATTTACACTATGAGTTCAAATAAAAATTCATTCTATCCGTTGCTTAGGCAACCATCACAGTGTGTGATTTGAGGATTCGGTTTTCCGAATCCTTTTCTTTTGTCTAATTTTAGCACATACTGTAGTTATTTTCAATATTTTTAAGTTATTTTGTCCTTATTTTTAGTATGTTTTATTCAGTTATACAATTTTGGTATACTTTCTATATATTTTGCATAGTATGACATACTACTATCAGTATGTCGCATTGTACATTTTTAAAATCAAAAAATTTCTGCCTCGCCAATTGCTTGCGGTGCGTAACCTTAACCCTCATCAACGCCACTCTATTTCAAATATTGCTCTATAATAAAAGTTAGGGCAGAAAAAGAGCTGCAAATAAAAAGTAAAAAAAGTAGAGCATATTTTGCCAAGATCCGTTAAAATTCAATTGCTTAAAAACCTGAAACGGAGGACAAAATATGCTCTACAGATATTTTACAGAAAAGCTCTTAGGGTTCTGCTCGAATTGATGGAGTCATATATATTGCAGAAAAAACACAAGCCGATTCCAATTATGCTTACTTTGACAAACTATTTCTATATGAAATTTCAGAGTTGAATTTAAAATATAGGAATGGTATAATAACAGCTGGCGAATGAACAAGAGGGCGTGAAAAAATTATTGTAGATGGGTTACTTAAAAAGTTTACGAAAGGGCTGATTGAAATTGAGTAATAACTGGGCTACAGGAACATTGAAAGAAGCTCCATATTGGAGAGAAGGAATGTCCCCAGAAGAGTATGAAATCGAAAGAGATTATTTTAATGCACATCTTGAAGATTTTTATAAAGGTATTTATGTGCCACTCTGGAAACAAAAATCAGCTTAAATTTCACTATATACGATTTTTTGTACAAAAGGTAAAGCTACATAGTTGATTGAATAAAAACAAAATTAAACGAATTTAAAAGGGTATTAAAGGGGTGTTTGAAACATCCCTTTTACTTTTACCCACAGATTATGGTTATAAGCTCCCGAATTTCTGGGGCTTTTAATATTGCTCAAATATCTGAGTACACACAATTGCTAATAAATTGAAAGGAGCAAACAAATGGACTTAATGGAAATTTTAAAAACCCTGTTTGGCGGCGAAGCTTTGACATTTGAACAGTTTGCAGAAAAGGTAAACAATGCGGCAGATGTTAAGCTCAGCAACCTTGCAGGCGGTCAGTATGTTGAAAAGGACAAGTACGATGATGTATCAAATCAGCTTGCAAGTGTAAACGCAAATTTTCTTGAGGCTTTGTCAAGAAAAGTGTGCAAGTTATTTTTCTAACTTACACACTTTATTTTACAAGCTCCAATCCGCTGTTTTGTTATTGCTTGAAGGATTATTATTTACACAGAATTTTATGGGGTACCGTTTGTTTACAACATTCCTTACTGCGGTGACTTACAAATATCTACTTCAATGAACATGATATTCTTAAAAAATTGTTTCAATTTGCTATTGCAATTTGCGTCCATTAATTTTTTCTCCAATCAATCTGAATTTTTTAATTCAGGTCGATTGGGGGACTTCTGTTTCTACAAATCATAATTGTCCTTTCTGCTTTCAACACAAAAAGGGCAAAAAAATAACACCGACAGTTAATAGCATTAACAGCTATAACTTGTCGGCATTTAAATTCTAAAATTTGACTTTATTTAATCTCTACAAATATAATCAGTCAACTATGTTATTCAATTCTTCAAAAGGTATATTGTGTTCATTTGCATATTGTTCTGCATATGAGCCTTTTATTCCATAGATTGTGAGCTTATCACAACCTTCAAAGGCATTATCCGCAATATCTTCTGCCTTATCGTAAATGATAATTTTCTCCAGCAAGGTGCAGTTTTCAAAAGCACCCCATTCAATGCTCTTAATATTTTTAGACAAAACTAACTGTTTTAAGGATATGCAATTACTAAATGTATATTGTTGTATTGCAGTAATATTATCGGGAATATTTATACTTTTTAGTGATGTGCAACCGGAAAAAGCACCGTATGCTATACCACGATCAGCAATATTATCCGGAATTACAAGCGTTTCTAATGAAGAACAGCCTGAAAATGATAAACTTTCAATTTCTTTTACATCACCATTAAAATTAACATTTTTCAGACTTTCACAATTCGTAAAAGAGAATTGTTTTATAGTACTTGGGAGTTGTATGCTTTCTAATGAAATACAATGGTAAAAACATCTGTTAAATATATACTCTATCCCTTCAGAAACAACAATCTCTTTTACTATATCGTTATCCTCAAACATTCCTTTCCTTTCTGCTCCCCACAAATTGTATCCTGTAACATATCCGCCTAAAGCATTTACTTTATGGAAAAATATTGTTGAAGGAATTACAACTTTCTCTGACGGGTAGTTTATCTTTACAATTGTTGCCGATTTATTTGTATATCCATCGGTTTCATATGTGTACCCAAACCACCAATGCTCACTTGAACAGCTTTGCAGCAATATAAGTATCACTAACACTACGCACAATATCCCGATAGGTAGTTTATATTTTTTTATTTTTTTCATCATATTAAAATTCTCTCGTAAAAAATATAGTTTTAATTATCAACAAACCGATAATTATTAATTTACAGACTGAATTGTTGTATCCAATTTTTCAAATGGTATGTTATGTTTTTTTGCATACTGTTCTGCATAACTACCCTTTATTCCGCAGATTGTAAGTTTATCACATCCATCAAAAGCGTTGTCCGCAATGTAATCACATTCATCATAGACATTAATTTTCTCTAAAGAAACGCAATCCCGAAAAGCTCCGTCACCTATTTTTATTAAGTCCTCAGGCAAATTCACTATTTCAAGAGATTTGCAACCATCAAATGTCCAGCTCTCAATAATCCTGACCTTTGACGGAACATCAATAGTTTGCAGAGAAGTACACCATTGAAAAGCGTTTGAACCTATTTCTGATAGCTTGTCGGGTAAATCAATATTTGTAAGTGAAGTACATCCTTGGAAAGCCACACTCTCTATACAATAAACATTTTTTGAAAACTTCACATTTTTTAATGAATAGCAACGAGCAAAAGCATTAGTGCTGATTTTGTTAATTTGCTTCGGTAAGTATATTTCTTCAAGCCCGGAACAATCGCTGAAACTAAAGGATTCGGTAATAGTATCTCCGTCAACAATGTTCACTTCCTTTAAATTATCACACCGCACTACGTCAAATGTCGTCATTGTGCCTGGTATAGTAATTTTTTCAAGATTATAGCAATTAGCTATAGCCGGGCCATAAGTTTCCACTACTCCTTCAGGTATTATAATTTCTTTTACAACATTATTTCCCTCAAATACACCTGTAAGAGACACCCCAACTAATGCAGCTTCTTCTACACAACTTAGCTTTTTGACTTTATATGAAGAAATTTCCGAAGGAATTTCAATGGTTTCAGCCAATATATCGGTTTTTATCAATGTAGCGTTTTGATTTTCATCAATTTCAAATGTATATCCTTCAGCAGTTTTTGTTATAGGGTATAGCTCTTTACAACTTGAAAACATTAAAATAAAAACTGTACAAAAAGATATTGCAAATACTATATTTACTCGTATTAATCTAGTTGTTTTCATATAGAAAACCTTTCAAAAGTTTGTAGCACTAATTTCAAAGATGAATGAGCAAACATAATTGCTCATTCATCTTTAGAAATTTATAATGAATCAGTTAATCTGGTTCATATGTTGTCCAAGTATTATCCTTAAACCACACATCTTGTGTAACCAAATGCCCAGGTTGCAATACACTAGGTATCTGTTTATTCTTCGAATCATTGAACATTACTTTCGGATTTTCCACACCATAGATCGTATAGGATAACCAATTATCATCCATTTGACTATTCATGAGAGTACCAGGCCATGACATCAGAATATCATTATCTTCATAGAAGTAAATTCTTGTGTCCCAATATTCCCAATTAGAAGGACGATAAAAATGAACAGTAATTCCCTGTGGTTTCTGGCTATATGCAGTTTCATTTACCACCCACATTTCATCTTCTGTTATTTCAATTCCGGGTTGATTGATACCGGGATGTTGTTATCTTGTGTCAGGATCGGTAGTGTTGTTATTAAAAATAACTCTCGGATTGTTCACACCGTAAATTGTGTAAACATACCGGTTATTACCACCATCCGGGGACATTTTCTCTCCTGGGAATGGAAGTTCTTGGTCATCATCATTATAATAATAGATATGAGGCTTTGTCAAGAAATGTGTGTAAGTTTTTTAAAGATCATAAATAATTATGTAATGCCTTAAATCATGTGCTCGTATTTTTTAATACGGACACTGATTTTTTCATTCGCAGCCAGTTGATATCTGACCATAGCCCAATTTTGAACCTTACTGCCATTCCACTTTTTGTAAAGCTCGGTTGTGCGTAAATAGAGCAATTTGAGTAGTGCATTTCATTTGGAAAAGCACCCTTTTTTGTAACTTTTCTGAAACTTGAATTTATGCTTTCAACCACATTGGTTGTACACATAACCTTACGAACGGCACTGCCGTAATCAAAAAGATGCTCGACATGGTTGAAATTTCGTTTCCACACATCAACTGCTCCGTGAAATTGTTTGCTGTGCAAACGGTGAAATACTACATAACGCATTGTGAAATTTTCTGGTAACACAGAAAGTGAAATGAAATAAATCATCTTACGCCGTAGGCATTTCACATTGAGAAGGAATATTTCACACACAAAGCGTATTTCACAAATCCGTAAGGATTTATTTCACTAAAAAAACGACAGGTAAAAACCTGTCGTTTTCTGGGTCTCCCAACTTACTTTGTAAGAAAGGAAAGTAACTGCCTCGCATACTATGTTTGGTTCTTAAACAGCACTCGCACAATCCCAGTTCACTAAAAACAGTCCACAGGACTGTTTTCTTAACGCTCACCTTCTCACCCGATTTAGCAGTAAATTTAGATAAAAAAGAAAACAGAGTAGTCAAAAGACTACTCTGTTGTGGCTCCCCCAACTGGGCTCGAACCAGTGACATCATGATTAACAGTCATGCGGTTTATTTTGAAAAAGTCAGTATTTATCGGCACTTTCGGGCTTTTTAAACTGTGTCTGTAGTAAATCTGTAGTAACTGCTGAAATTAAAAAAATATTTACTTTTTCTAAAAATATTTTAAAAAAGCGCTTGACTTATCACCCAATGAGTGATATGATATAGTCAAGATAAAGAAAGGGGATATCGAAATGACAAGAACGGAAAATAAAGAAATCACAGTAAAAGATTGGTTCGCTAATAAGGTAGCAAATGAGCTTGGCAGGAACATCACAATGTGCTATGTCTTTGCAATTTTGAAAGAAACAGAAAAAGCCGTATATGCAATGCTTAATGTTGGATGCTACCAGCGCAAGACAATGTGGATTCCGAAGTCTGTTCTTGTTGAAGAAGATGTTCCCGAACAGTCAAATCACAAAGTAATCTATACAGATGATTACGACAGAGCAGTTGAACTCTTCAACGACCATTGGGCAGATTTTGTTTAATAAAGGAGAAAACATTATGAAAAAAGAAATCTTAAATTTGATTGAAAGCAACGAGGGCGAATTTGTGCTGAATAACATCAGTTACCTAAGAAGATGGAAAAAATCCGCAATCGGTGAAAATGTAGACAAGTTAGTCGTTGAATTTGAAAATATCAACAATGTCAATTTCGGAGTAGCAAGCAAAGAAATTGTTGCAAGAGATTACAGCGGTATTATCGATGAAATCACGACTGCAACAAAAGAGTATTTGCAAGAAGTGTCAGACGAACTTTGCAGAAATCTAAAATGTGGGTATATAAATTCAAAATAAAAAAGGAGTTAACTCACCTTGAATACCATATACATTGAAAAATCCGCCTATTCTTATCTTCAAGAGTGGGCGGAAAAAGACCGACTGAAATGTTCCTTAGCCGAACCGTTTTTTCGCAAGTGTGAAATACGCAAAAAAGATAATCCCAAATGCGTTCTATATGTGGAATCGAATGGACTAAAAAGAAAATTCTCATTAAAATTCAACAAAAAAATGTTCGCTAAAGGCGAGTTCTTTCCTACTCCCGAAGGGGCACACGATTTTCAAATTCATTATAAAATTGCAGAAGAAGCTGAAATGAGCCAAGAACAGCTTAATGTAATGATGATCCTGATAACTTCGTATATTCACACGAACGCTTTCTTATGGTATGGGAATTTTCTTGACCGAGATAAGCGAGAATTTTCAGCAGTCGGGAAAAATCAAAAAGGCGACAAAACAATCGTATTCAGACCTTTTCTCAACCAATTATATGCCGCCTCAGTTGGTCATCATCGAAGCCCCGAAGGTGTGTTTCAGGTTCGAGGGCATTTTCGCCGATATAAGACAGGCAAGGTCATTTGGATTGACGGTTTTATGAAAGGGGTTGATAAAGTTGACGATTAAAGAGGCAAGGCTCAATGCCGGATTAACCCAACAGCGCATGAGCGAAGTTTTTGAAATTCCAAAGCGAACAATTGAAAACTGGGAAACTGGCAAGCGAACCCCCCCTGCGTATGTCGAAAAACTTGTAATCCGTGAGCTTGAAAGAATCGCAGAAGAAAATAACAGCAAATAACAAACTCCCCTCATCCACTTTTTACGGCGGATGAGGGGAGTTTTTTTGCAATTATGTGTTTGGTTTTGTTATGTAATTTGTTTAATTGCTGAATTTATTCTTTCCTCAGCAATTTTGTAATACTTTTCGTCAAGCTCAACACCGATAAAATTGCGGTTTGTATTTATGCAGGCAATTCCCGTTGAGCCTGAACCCATAAAGCAGTCAAGGACAGTTGTATTTTGTGAAGTAGTTTTTTCAATCAAAAATTCAAGGAGCTTAACGGGCTTTTCGTTCGGGTGAATTAACTTACACGGCGGTACTCTTGGAACAGAAATTAAATCCTGCGGTCGTCCGTTTTTGAATTTAAAATCATCGTTCGGTATCCAAATAATGCTCTCGTATCTGCCTCCGAATGCTTTTTTTAAATCGCCCATACTGTGACTTTTCTTGTCCCAAATAAGAACATTTTTCGGCTTTAAACCGTTACGAATAAACTCATCAATGAAAATCTGCTGAACATCCCAACGGGTGAAACACAGTATGCCTCCTGTTTTTGCAATTTTTGACTTTATCAATGGGATAAAATCTGTAAATGGCTTTTTATCATTTAAGATTTTAGACATTCTTTTCTTCTTGTCTTTACACCACATTGATTGATAGTCAATCCCATAAGGTGGGTCTGTGACCAACAGGTCAATGCTGTTGTCAGGCAAAGTTTTCAGCACTTCAAGACAATCACCCTGATATAAATTCACCATTTTCGTCACCCCAATTCTTTATTTATGATATCCGCACCGCCACATAAAATTTGCAACGGTGCGAAATATTTAACATCAGCCGAGTGCTTTTTTAGCATTGGCGATTTTGCTGTCTTTTGCTCTGATACTGTCATTGATGAGATGATAGATAGCGTTGATTGTCTTTTCGCCGACAATGCCGTCAATCGTGACCTTGCCTGCTCTCTGTGCCTCTTTGACGGCTTTAAGCGTTCCGTCACCGAAACCGTTTGAATTATCGACCTTGGTTTTGATGATTTTCATATTGTATAAAGTAATCAACTGTTTCTTGAATGCAAGTGTTGCTGTGTTATGTGCGCCGTATTTAATCATTTCTTCTTCCTCCGTGTTTGTTGTTTTACCGCCGAGCTGTGCGGTTACTTCGTCTGCAAGATTGCCGAGCCTGTTATAGAGCCAATTGCCTGGGCAGGATTTATTTGCAAACCACCTATGTACAGTCAAGACCATTTCGCCTGTTTTTGGCGAATAGTTTAAAGTCTTGTCCTCATTACCAAACCAAAGCAGTTTAGTCTTGCCGTTACGCTTGCAGATGTCAACACACAAGTCAACAAGTTTATTGTACACCTTGCTGTTCATGGTGTACGGAGCTACCGTATCACTTGCACATTCGATTGTGACTGCACGCTGGTCATTGGCGTTTGATGAACTGCACCAAGAGCGATTGCCCTCATCGACACAGAGCAACACTCTGCCGTCATAGCCGATTCCGTAGTTACAGCTTGCCTCATTTCTCGTGTTCATAAAGATATTGCCGAGGGTTTCGACACTGCACTGACCTACAACGCAATGCGGAGTAATGCGGTCAATACTGTGTGTGCGTTTACCGCTGTGGTTTGGGCTTAATTTTGTGTAATTAACAAGTTTTGAATTACTCATAATTATTCCTCGCTTTCGTAAAGTTGTTTTGTAAGTGCATATCCTTCGAGTTCCCACAATTTGTTTTCAATTCTTGCCATACAGATTTCTGTACCGATTTTTTCATCATAGTTTGATGTGTCAACTGCTCCGCTTGATTCAGTTATAACAAATCCGTTTGGCAGTTTACAGCTTACAATGGTTACCTTGCCGTAAACTGTTTCGACCTTAATTTCTGATTTTTCAAGTAATTCATCAATCTGAGGCTTTGTAACGGTATTTTTCATATTATTCCTCGCTTTCTGATACTTCGGGCAGACCTGCAATGCTTGTCAGCACAGACAACACCCCTGCAAGCAGAGATGCCGAGCCTACTGCAACCCAGTTTACATCTGTCATAACGGCAGATACACCGATTGTTGCAATAGCTGTCTGTGCGACCGTTTTAATAGCTCTGACCGCCGTAGCTTTTGCCCATTCTTTGGTAAAAATCTTTTTCATTTTTAATCTTTCCTTTCGCTGATTTTTTCGAGGTCTTCAATTCTGTGATTTGCGACCTTAATTTCTTCGTCCACAACCGCATTGTGCTGCTCGATTGCATATGTGCGCTCAATGAGATTGTTATGTTTTTCAACTTTCTTTTCGAGCTGTTCGATTCGATAGTTTGACATTCGGTTGCTTACACAAATGCCACCAAGCGTGCCAACTAAAGTACCAAACAGTGATATAACCGATACAATTACTTCGGGTGTCACTTATTCGACCTCACTTTCAACAACAGGCTCATCAACGGTTGGATTATCGCCCCACACCGCCATTACTGCGTTGTAGTATTCGTCAGACAACACCGTTTTGAGCTGTTCTCTGCCCGATTTGCTGTTCATGTATGCGTTGCGGATGTTTCCGCCAACCTGCATTTCTTCACCGTTAAAGGTCAAAAACTGCTGTCTGAGTACCGACACGCTGTCCTTTGTGAGCATATCGAGTGTGATTTTTTCTTTAAGTTCCATGATTTTTACCTCCGTTATTTAATTTTGTACAAACAAATCGCATTGATTTGTTCGCCGTCTGCGAATGTGTAATCCGTCCTATCCTGTGTTTGAAACTGCAACCAAGTGTTATTTTTTAACACAACAAATTTAAAGACCTTGCCGAGGTTTGAAATGCCGACACAAAAAACATTGTCCTCGGCAATGCATTTGTATGGTAAATCAATCAGCGGATATGTGCTGTTTGCTCCAATTGTAGTGGCATTCATCTTGACGGTTGCACTGACAATTACAACATCACCAATCGTCTTATATGTACATTTTGCACTTTTGATTTTGTTGGTAACGTTCGAATGCGGCGTGAGCGTTGATGTACCGCTCTCTATGTTCGCTGAATCGTATTTACCGTCAAGTGAAGTTTGGGTTGTCTTTTCAAATGTCAAAATTTCGTCTGCAACCTCTGGGACGCCCTCTGCAACTTCATTCGGTAAGTAGATTGATTCTTTTTCGGCAATCATAATTTTGGACACCTTGAAAGTACCACTGTTATTAGTACCAAACCTAATCGTTATAAACGATGTATCATTGTTTGTGACAAATGTTCCTTTACCACGTGTTATTCTTACATTATTGGTACTGTTTCCGTTTAAAAATACAAAAGCATTGCTGTTATTGTTGTTTGTAAGCCAACAAATCCAATATTTAGTATTTGGTTTTACACTTATTTTCATTGTTTCGGGGAAAGGTGCGTACCAACCCATCGTAAAAGTGTCGTTTGATGTAGGGTTAGGGGTAATGGTAATTGATTTTTCGGCAAAGTTCAATTCATCAAGTGTGCCCCGATAAACTGGTATAGTCAAACTCTGTAACCCTTTCGCCCAAACATCAAAATCAAAAATATTCGAGCTATTAACAAGGTTAGCTTTGTTTGCCAGTGAGGTATCAACATCTGACTTGTCAGCTTTTTCACCGAGCAAATTATCGGTTTCGGCTTTTGAATAAACAGAATTGACATCTGCCTTGTTTCCGAGAAGTTCGTCCGTTTCTTCCGACGAATAGAGTTCGTTCGCCTTGTAATAATAAGCGTCAAGATATTCAATACTTGGATAATTAACTCTGCTGTCTGTGATGTCCGTTTTGGAACTCACTTTGTTTGAGTTGTCCTCTTTCGCTTTAAGAGCGTTGTCTACATCTGTTGCGTTTGCCTTGCCTGTAAGGGCTTTCTCTGCCGTCTGCATCCGAGCTGACAACTGACTGACCGTGTTTTTCTCTGCTTTGTTGGTTACAGCAGAATCAATCCCGTTAAGCCTTGCGTTGAGGTTATCATAATCACCCCGTGCCGTGGCAACCTCTCTACAGATTTCAGCGGTCGTGCCAGCGCTGTCTTTATTGATCATGCTCTTATCAAGAAGACTTGGAGTCACTTTAACTTTTAAAGCAAGCGGTGTATTCAACACCTGCGTTTCGCCGTTTGCAATTTTGATTTCAATCGCTAAAAAGCCTGACATGGACTTGAAATTTTCGAGTGGAACGGTAATAACATCCGCTGCGCTGTTTATTGTGCAAGCGACTGAATCCGAAATTAAATATCCGTCAGTTGCAAAGGTTGCAGTTACTGTGCAATCTGCAAAGGTCAATTTTTCACCGCTTGCCGTTAATGTTACATCAAGATAGCGAACCGCTTTGTCATTTACATTTGCAATTGCAACAACATTTGGTGCGTTGCGGTCATTTACATCAATTGTAATTGATTTATGTTTCATACTAATTGCCATTATCTTCTAAACCTCCTTTGGATTTTCAGCAAATCAGACATTGACATACTTAAGTCACCGATTGTAATTTCTTTGTATTTTTGGGACACGCTATCGTAAACAGTTTTTGAAATTCTTCGGCTAAGATTCGTGCCGTCCGGCATTACGACCGTCACTTCATCATAAAGTTTGATTGCGTGCATTTTAGTGAGCTCGTTTTCAAGAGTTACCCTTATACTCAGGGTTTCCGATGTTTGTTCCGTCGAATAGTTATAATCAGCAACTGCATTACGCAAAGCATCTCTGACTTCTTCGTAGTTTTCGCCGGTGCTTGTGTTTAAAGTGTATTTCTTGATTTTACTTGTGCAGTCGTATAAATATGTGTTTTTAATACTCCGTTTTAAACCTGTTTCATATGGGTCAGGACTTGACACGACGACTTCTTTATTATTCGTAGTGTTGCATCGTGCGTAAGGCATAATATGTGTATAGTAATTGCCGATTTCAGCAGTCTGCTTATAATCTGACACATTAGCGCCGAAAGCTATACGATAGCCACTTTTCGCACCTGCTGTACTGATTTTGTTAAAATAAATGTCAAAATTATTAAAATACAGAACACCGTCAAACTGATTTATTAATCCTTCGTCATCGTCTTTGAAAAGGTCCTCAAACTTTACCGCCTGTGAATAGCCTAAGTAAATTCTTTTCTTTGCTGTGATTGATGAGCTGAAACTAAACCACTTATAGGGAGCCTCCGTAAACCACATATGCAGAGGTTCTCCTACTTGGCTATAATCTCGCATAAAGTGGTCAATGAGTTCTTTCGGCGTGCCATACATCGATCCGTCCATTGCACGAGGAATTGTTCCGTTTTGAAAGAACATTCTTGACACATGTTCGCCCGACACGGTTAAATCACCGTTTTTATCGACTTCTATTTTTGTGACATAAAAATACTGTGGCTCGGATACATTATTTACTTTCGCTTTGACATATGAAGTTATTTTTATTTTTGACGCGAGCTTATCTGTGCTTTTTATTTTCGCACTAAAGCTGTATGTGCCATTTTGCTCCATTGTCACCAAGAACTCGGTGCATTCAGTCAAAAAACCGAAACCGTTAGAATCAAACAATGGTGTTGGATTCTTGTAATAGTCAGCGATGTTATACAGAATAGGATACATCACAATCTCCTCCAGTTCGGCTTAATTTCAATGTCAGTAAACGCATTTGCGCTTTTTCCTGAGAGTTTTATTTTATTCCAACCGGGCAAAATCTTTGGAAACTCTGTACAACTTATGCAATTGTTCGCCAAGCTCGTGCCATTATTGAAAGAAGCGGACTGCTGTTCGGAATCAAGTTCAATATAATCCTTATCCGATGATGTTTTAACCGTTAAAGTTTGATCATCATTAACCGTCAGCGTCAACGGATTAACTTTTGTGTCTTTATTGATAATCTTGATGAAAGGCTCGGCGGTGTAATTTTCAGGGTTGTAAATTTTGATTTCTGCGTTTTGTGTTGAGGTCAATTTTGGTCGGATAATCTCCTGCCCTAAATCGCTATACCAAAACGGCACTCGGCTGAAATTTATTGTTGTTGACAAGCAAAGTGGGGCAACCTCTTCTATTGGCTCAACCCCTGTGCAAATCGCTTTTGTATAATAACCGGGGTTATATGAATCCCTAAAGATTTTATACTCGCCGTCCCAAACGGTAAGCCATTCGGCGAGTGCTCTTACAAGCTCTGCGTTATTTTCGTTTGGTACGATGTACGGGTAGCTGTTGACTTCAAGCTGCATTTCAACATTGTCAAAAACACCGTTATCGGAAATCACTCCGCCGTTTTTTCCATAAACAGAGATAAAATCAAAATTACGCTTTGCAATTTGATATTTAGGAGGTGTAGCTATAAAAAAGCCCAATGTTCGTAAATCAGTACCGTTGTATGTAAAACTATGCCTCATCTTTAACCTCCCCACTTCGACGCTTCACCATCAAGGGTTTCAACAATTGCAGCGGAAACACGACGGTTAAAATCATCAACATCCATGTCATTATTAATTACCACATCCCCAGCGAGCTTAATTTCAATCGTAGGTGAATTTGTAACAATTTTCGACATCTGACCATTTACCGCTGCGTTTTGACTTTGGGTGCGAATGTCCGCGAATTTATTGTTAATCGATCCGATTGGATCACCTTCAACTGCTGACAGGGCTCTCGAAGTTAAAGACCTTACTGTTTTTTGCGTTTCAGCAATTTCATCGGCGATTCCAAGACGATAACCCTCACCGAAGTAAGCTCCAAGTTTTCTCGTCTTTTTTGATGGTGAGTGTGAATCCTGTGCATTTGCAAGAGAAATAAGACCTGTTTCGGCAAGTTCTCTTGCCTGCCTGTTCGTTTCGGCGTGAAGGCTTCCTGTAGGTCCGCCTTCGCTCAAGCCTTTAATATAACCCTGAGTAAAATCCTTACCTTTTTGATAACCCTTGTTATAACTTTCTGAAAGACTGTTTTCGGCTTTGCCAAGAACCTTTTTGCCTGATTTATCAACTTTTTCGAGGGCATCTTCGTTTTTCATGCCGTCACTTACGCCCTCTGTGCCGTTTTTACCGGCGGTTTCGCCGTTGCCTTCAAGTTTGTTGAGTTCACCGGTTGCCTTATTTACAAGTTCTCTTGCATTATCAACCATTTTTTGGGTAACACCCGGTTGATTTTCATCCATTGCAGTTTTTAGCAACTCATAGTTTGCGGTAAAGTTTGCAAGCTGATTTTCAAGGCTTTCTCTTGAACCTGTTTCAGCATCAATAAAACCGTTTTTGATTTTCTGCTGTTGTGCGTTGATTTCGTCTGCCTTGCCCGTAGCGATTGCGGCAACCGTGCCGTACATATCGTTGTATTTAGCAAGCTCGATTTCTGCTCTTTCCTGCAATTCTTCGGCTTCTTCAACTTGGTCTTTGGTGATGCCTTCAACACCGTCCTTGTATGCCGTCCTTAAATTTTCGGCATTTGTCTTAAAATCATTGACCTGCTGTTCGAGAGCATCTTTAGTGCCTGTTGTGTATGTAACAATGTTGTTAGATAAATCTGACATTGCGGCTCTAATCTCTTCGGTGTTGCCTTTAGCATTTGCCGCTGTGAGGTTTTCGACGTTTTGGATCGTGGTGTTAAAATTAACGAGTTTTCTTTGATACTCGTTATATTTGCTTTCAACTTCTTTAAGAGTTTTTTCTTTCTCTTTGAGGTTATCTTTAGCTTTTTGACTTTCAGCACCGTATGCCGCGCCAAATGATGATAAAGCACGCTCGTTTTTAGCTATATTCTGCTTATTTTGTGCGTCTTTAAGGTATTTTTGATAATCGGTTTGCGAGATTTTTCCATTCTCAAATGCCCACCCCGCAATTTTGATTATTTTTTTGTTTCTGTCAAGTCCTTCTGTATTATATTTTTGTGCGGTTTCCGCTGCACTGTCGCGCTCTTCTTGTGCCTTTTTCTTTTTGGCATAAGCATTTATTGCGTCAGTTTTCGCTCCTGCAAGACCTGATACAGCAGTCTGATAAGCATCTTCTGTAGCTGATAACATAGCAAGGGCTTTCTTTGATTCAAGTGCATCATCAATTGAGCCTTTAAGGTCTTTATAGGACTGAATAACATTGCCGTTCCAAGTGATTTCATCACCTGTAACTTTGCTCAGCTCATTTGTGATAAATTTTGCCCTGTCTTCATAGCCTTTTTTTACTTCGCCGTTCTTGTCAACAATGCCTTGTAATTCGATCCACAAATTGTCATAATATTGAAATTCGCTTTCAACCTCAGCCGCTGCATCTTTTTTGCTCTGAACATATTCATCATTGGCATCTTTCAGCTCTTTGATTTCTTCCTGAGCTTTTTCATGCGCTTCGTTGAGCTTGTCCTGTGATTCTTTGGCTTCATCGTTTGCGCTTGCAATTGACCACAAGGAGCCTACAAGCGTAGCCGCTAAGCCTACGATGATTCCGATTGCGTTTGATTTCTGTGCGAGGTTAAGACCTTCCTGTGCGATTTTGGCAGTCTCTGTAGCAGTTCTGAGACTTTTATATGCGCCTATAAGGCTTTGTACACCGCTTACAACAGCGGTTGTTTTTCTGCCTACCCAAATGCCACCTACAAGAGAGCCGACAACTTTTAATGTAGGGATAATATCGTCAGTATGGTTTTCAACAAATTTACAAAGTTTCTTAACCTCAGGAAACAATGATTTTCCTATCGGGTTAATAATGTCAGTCTGTACGGTTCTACCAAGACTTTCCCAATCAGCTTCAACATCGTCATATTTGATGTCTTTGATTTTTTTCATCGTGTTTTTGGTCTTGTCAGCAGAGCCATTAACCTTCATCAAAGCTTTTACGCCGTCAACACCCAGATCTTCCCACATTGTGCCAAACAAGTCAACGCCTGCTTGATTTTGCTTGACTTTATCATCCATCTCAAAAAGAGCGTTTAAGACTTCCGATGTTGCCGATTTTGCACTATCACCGCCTTTTGCAAATCTTTTCTGCAAGTCCTCAATACTACATTTTGCACCCTTGCCCGCTGATTCAAGGCTTGACAACTTTTCTTTTGCGGTTTTTAACGCCTCGGAGTATTCGGCAATTTTGTCAGCGTTTTTTTGCTTTGTCAATTCGCTTGTTGAGCTGTTAAAACCTTTTTGCTCCTCTTTCGCATAGTAAAGATTTTTTTCGAGCTTTGCGACTTCATCTTTGGCTTTTTGAATGTCCTCAGCTGAGGCTTTTGCGCCGTAGCCAAGAAGAGTAAATCCCTCCTGCGTACTCGAGTTTGTATCTTTAGAACGGATTCCAAACTCTTTCATGGCATCGCCAAGCTTGTCAATACTGAAAGTACCTGCTTTAGAGCCATTTTCAAGCGAATTAAAAAACTCGTTTGCGTCATAGCCGAGTTGCTTGTAATGTACGGAGTATTCATTGATTGTATCAAGCAAATCGCCGTTTTTATTAAGGCCTTTTTGACTGCCCTGCGCAATGAGATTAAAAGCATCTTCGCCTGTTATGCCAAACTGCTCCATAAGCATGTTGACCGCTCTCAAGGTTTCAACAAAATCGTAATCGTATGTATCTCTCAATGTAAAGAGATTTTCGGTCATATCTTTAAGCTTACTTGGATTGGTCTCGTTCGTTGTCTGCTTAATTAAAGCAAGGACATTTGCAACTTCTTCCTGAGATTCGCCGAAATTCCCCTTGTAAACATCTTCAAGGACATCTTTGTATTTTGTCATCTCCTCGGCGGTCAAGCCTGCTTGTGCCTGCAAAGAATTGAGAGCCTTTTGTTCCCCGTTTGCGCTTACAATTGCGCCTGTAACAGCTCCGCCAATTGCCGTTGCTGTAGCAGTAGCTTCTTTTAAGGCATCACCGACGGCGGATTTAAGATTATCGGCAGATGATTTAACACCGTCCATTTCCTTTTTGATTTTTGACAAATCGGTGTTGTTGGACTTCGTTTCAAGCCCCTTAAAACTATCGCCTGCTTTATCAACGCTTGTTTCAGTTTTTGACATTTCAGTCCGTGCTGATTCGAGGTTTATTGCATTTGCTTTTTCCTCGGTTTCCGCAAGCTGTTTAGTGAAAGTTTCAAGTTTGCTTTTCGCTTTTTCAACTTCACGCTGATAAGCTCTGTACTGTTCGGTTGAGATTTCGCCGTTTTTGGCCTGTTCTTCGACCTGATCCTGCACATCAAGTAACTTTTTAAGAGCAGACTGACTTTTATCAATCTGCTCTCTCAATACTTCTTGTTTTTGAGCGAGCAGAACGGTGTTTTCAGGGTCGAAATTCAGTTGTCTGTTAATAGCGGACAGTTCTTTCTGCAAGCTCGAGGATGAGGACTGCACAGCTTTTAAAGATTTCTGCAAGTCCATTGTATCGCCTGCAATTTTGACGGTAATACCCTTAATTGTAGATGCCATATCTATCCTCCAACTTTTTGTATCTGTTCATAAACTCGCTATACTGCTTTTCCGAGATTTCTTTACTTTCAAATCTTTCTGTCACGAAAGGCAACACAGATTTCATTTTCTGATATTTTTCTTCATCTTCATGGATGTTTTTATTATTTCGCAATGCAAAATAGGTTTCGATATAATCCAACACAAAACCTATTGTAAATCTTTGTAAATCAGCGACAGTCAGACCACACCTGACGGCATAAGATAAGACCTCTTTCGCCGTCAGGAAAGTTTTAAATCCGTTTAGGTCGCTGTCGCTGTCGCTTTTGGGCTGTCGCTTTTAAGGCTGTCAACGATGAGCTCGATAATTGTGTCAGTCGCCGAAATAGCGTCCTTAATGCTGATTTCTTTCGCCCAAGTCTTAAAGTTGGAAATTGTATCGTCCGCCGTCTTTGCCGCTGCCCACAAAAGCTTTACGGCAGAACCGAACTTTACATCGTTAAGATTTTTAACCAGAACACGGTCGGCATCACGCAGAAAACTGTGGCCTTTGAATGTGTCCTCGTAGATGAGCATTGTGTAAGCCGTAACCTCAACCTCAACATTTTTATCGTTAATAACAACTGTGTCTTTCATTAGCTCTTAGCCGCCTTTGTAGTGTCTGATGAGGCCTGATCTGTAGGAACTGCCGATTTTGCAGCCTTTACAGCCTTTACAGTAGGAGTTACAACGCTTTCGGGCAGAGTATCTGCATATGATGTGTAGCGCACAAAGTCATTGTCAGGGCGTGGTTTTGACGTGATTGTAAATGTTGGGAACTGTGGATCAAAGTTACCCTCTGATGTCTTGTCGTTTCTGCTCGCTCTTGCTGCTACGCAGTCAAAATATGTGTCAATCTCGTAGAGCTTGTCACCTTTGTATGTTTCCTTTGCGGCGAGGAGGGCAAATCTCGGCATCACTTTGATACCGCCCTTCTCAATAATGCCGCCCTCTGTAGCTTCATCATTGCCAAACCAATCTTTTTCGATGTCGTCGACTGCTGAAATAAGCTCAAGACTGATTGTGTAACCGCCGTTTGCACTCGCTACAATAATAGGCAAGCCGTCAGCGTAGATTGTGTTTGAATCGCCGATAGGCTCTGCACCGATACTTCTGCCGCCTGCTTCATCGGATTTAAACCAAATCGGTGTTCCGTATGTAATTTCGCCTGTGCTGCCTTCTGTCAGCACAGCATAACCAACTTTTCTGATCGTTTTATTCATAAAATAAACACTCCTTATGTTTTTAAATTCTTTTTATACCGCTCAAATCACCGCCACCAAAAGCTTCCGATGATTTAATGAGCTTTTTTATTCCGCTTTCAAATTCTTCGTGTATTTTTTTCGTCGCAGGAGCAATATGCATCTTCGGCTGTATCGTTCCGCCTTTTTTACCTCTCTTTTTACGAGCTTTTTCAAGAAGGTGTGTAAGCCGATACTCGGGTTTTTCCGCATAAACTGTTTTTTCGTAAAACCTGAATGTTTCGTTCGTGATTTTAATTCTGAACGATTTGCGATATTTTTTTCTGTAGCCGACAGGTGCTTCTTTTTTGATTGCGTTTTTAAGTTCTTTGGATTTTTCGTCAACCAACAATCGCACACCCATTTGGATGTCAGCCGAGTAGGTTGCAAGCTCTTTCGATAAGGTATCGCCGATTCGGTCAATGCCTATTTTTTTGTAACTGCTCATTTTAATTTTCAAAGACTACGCTCAAATTGTAATAGGTTACACAAAGCTTGTTGGTTGTGTCCCATGCTCGATTTGGTTTTTTCCAACCGAAGCCGTTTTCGTTGAGCCACTCCTCAAACTTCGTTTCGCTTGTGTGGTCATCTTTCGCTGTGTAGAGTTCTATGATGATTTTTGCAGTTTTCCAAAGGCATTTACCGTCTGCGTAAATGCCTTCTTCCTCGTCTTTAAAGTAAACAAGATAGGGAGCAGGGGTTGACTTGTTGTAATCTGCCTCCACACACTTAAAACCACAAGACTTTATGAGTTCAACAAATTCATCGTAGTTTTTAAAAAACATCTGCACCACCCTCATACAGTCCCCTCTGTGACAGGCTCACAATCGAGCAAGGGGGATTTTTGCTTTTATCGTGCTGAATTTGTTCAATCTTGAACCGTGTGCCGTCAATAATGACCGCCATATCCGTTCTCAAAGTTTCATCTTTGTGGATATGGATAACTTTCGACAGTTCAATATCGTTCTGTTTAGCTCCGTAAAAACGAGTTACACCGATTTTTTCGTTGCCAAAACGATATTTTTTAAGGCTGTCGGCGATGATGTCGTCGTTTTCATCGGTTTCATAGATTTTCGCAACACCGTCATTAAAGGTTAAAAAATCTATGTTATTCTTCAAAATCATAGCTTTTCACCTCATATTCCTGCCTTAATTTCAGAATTTCGCTTTCAAAATTATGGTCGAACATTTCAACAGCGTTCGAGTAAGCGTATCTGCAATAATCAAACAACAAACTTCTTGCCCTTGTTGCTCGTTCAAAATCCTCATCAGTAAGCAGAGGGTTGTAATCGCGGAGGTGCTGTTTTCCGTTGGCTATAATTAACTCAATTTTTGACTTTGCGCTTTCATCTGTTTCGATATTCTCGCGGTCAAAATCAAGCATATTAACTACATCGTTCATAATTCCCATTGTTCAACACCTCCGTGATAAATTAAACTGTTGTTGCCTGATTGAGAGTTACCTTAATTTCAGCAGGGTTGAGCGCCGAAATGTCGAGCTTGATAAAATCGTTTGTGTGGAGCGAAAAACCTGTTGCATAAGCCTTAATAAGATAAACTCTGTTATCCTCAATAAACTGATACTGGTCAGAGTAATCAAGCTTACCTTCCTTACCTGTTGAGAGGCAGGCTTTATATCTTGAAAGCTGACCGATTACAGCAGTACCTTCTGTAACCATTTCTGACGGATAAACATTCGTCGGGAAGGGGAAGAGGTTGTTTTTGTATGAGCCGTCGGTTGCAAGCACCGTAGTCGCAGGAATAATCTTTGTGAGATAATCCACAGGATTTACGATGAGGTCAACCGATGTAATGTTGTTTGTCTTGCCACCCTTGCCTTTTGCAAGCTTTGCGACAACATCCATATACGACTTCACATCAAGGCTTGTGAGTTTTGTTGCTGTTTTTTCAGTGTACGCACCTGCCTTTACAGCCCCCTCGGGGTCTTTAAGCATACCGATAGGTTTGCCGTTACCGTTGCCGTTGATAAAACCGTCCTCGAGGGCATATGCGAGAGCGTCCGCAAGGATTCTGCGAACATATGCGTCAATGTATGTAGCGCCGAGGTCAAGCATATCCTTTGGAACCGGAACAAAGGCGCTTACCTTAGATGTTGAGAAATCCTTTTCCTGAATAGTTCCGGCAAGCTCCTGTGTGATTTTTGAGTTTAAAGTGCCCCAAGCGGCAAGCTGTTTTGTGTCTGTAGCAAAGATTGCCTTAACAGAGCCGTATGTGTTTTCGATGCCGATCGCATCAAGCAGAGGATGATTGTTTGTAATATCCTCAAGCACTGTGTCAAGAATTGTCTGAGGAATTGTAACATCAAGACCTGTGAGAGCCTGCTTAACATCGGCAGATTTTGCCGCTGTGACAAAATTATTGTAAAACTTCTGCTCTGCGCTTGTAAGCTGTCTGAATCCTCTCTTGGCAAGGATTGTGTTGTCGGTGGTTTCGCCGATTTCCTGTGCGACCTCAATGATTGACTGCTGAATACTATCAGCATAGGCATTGAGAGCCTCGGTCATTTTTGTTTCGTCTTTTGAATCAATGGCAGTTTTCAAGTTCTGTGCAAACTTTGCTTTTGCGTTCTTAATCGCGTCAAGATTCTTCATTTTTTAATCTCCTTTATAAATAATTTTTGTTTTTGAAATACTCTTCAATAAAGCCAAAGCTATCCTTTTCTTCGGGATTTTTCGGTTTTGGCTCGGGTGGTGTCTGTGGTTCAGGCGGTTTAGGCTTTGTACCAAGCATTTTTGCAAGTTCTGCCGCTGCCTGTTTTGCTTTCGGGTTTTTCTTCTGCTGTGCATCATCAACGATTTCTTTTGAATCGGTTAAATCAACCGGATCAAGAATTTCATCACACAAGCCGATATTAAAGGCTTCCTCTGCCGTCAAAAATGTTTCAGCATCAAGAAGCGGCTCGAGGGTTTCCCTCGTGAGCTTATCGCCTGCGTGTACAAGGTAAGAGTTTGTGCTTGCTTCACTAATTTTGTCGAGCTGGGTTGCAAATTCTCTGTGTTCCTTCGCATTGCCGTAACAACCGCCGACTGCATGATGAATCATCATTGTTGTGTTTGACGGCATTACAATCTTGTCAGCCGCCATTGCAACAACAGAGGCAATCGAGCAAGCCATACCGTCAATGTATGCAGTGACCGGCACACTCTGCCGTTTGAGCAAATTGTAAATTGACACGCCCTCGTCGACATAACCGCCGATTGAGTTAATATAGAGCTCAATGCCGTTAATTGTTTCGGCTTTTTCGATTGCTTTACGAATATATTCAGCGCTTGTCTTGGATTCCACGAGGTCGCCCCAAATGTTCAAGCAGCTCGGCTCAATTTCACCGTAAAGATATATCTGCAAGACACTCTGATTTTCGGCAATCTGCTTGATGTTGTAATTTCTACTTTTCATTTATTCTATTCACCACCCTTCAAAGCATTTGCTATTGTTTGGTAATTTTTAGTAATGTAATATGTATGCGCCCAAGCCTCAGAGCAAGGGAGCATGTTGCAATATTTTTGAGCCTGCGCAGGTGTCAGCACACCGCTGGCAATTGACTTATCAAGATTATTTGCCTGACTGATTGCGTCAATGTGTCTGACTGTCGTTGTGTCAATTAAGAGATAATTGCCTTTGTTAAATTCGGTGCTACCGAATCTCTTTTTGGTGATTTCCTGCTCAAACATATTTGCAATCGGATCAATTGCATTTCCAATAGCACAATCCATAGCGTCCGAGAGTTGAGAGGCTTCACCGCTTAAAATTGCCGGCGGAATATGCAAAGCGTTTCCAACCACCGTGTAAGCCTCAGTTCTCAATTTTTGAATATCGTTTATTTCGCTGTTTGTGGTTTTTCCCGCGTCTGTTGACGGCTCGGAGTATTTCATCCCCTTAAAAATCGGCATAACGGCATTTTTGTTCGAGTAAAAAGCTTTAAACTGTTTAGCTAAAACTTTGTTATAAGTTTCAGCGAAGTTTTCGTCGCCGAAGCTGTAATTATCCATTTCTAAGATGCCTTTGTGGCCGACCGCTTTGTTGTACCTTTCCTGAGCTGACAACATTAAATGCTCATATGTATTGCACATATCAGCCAATAAGCCGTTAAGAGCAAAGTTGTTATATCTGAGGTAAATTACCTCGCTCTCTAAAAAAGTGCGTTGGTATGTGAAATTTCGGCAAGTAATACCGCTGAAAGAATCATCAATCAATGCGTGTTCTGTTCTTGAAAAGCTATCAGCAATCATTAGTTGGTTATCGGCAGTTTCAACAATTAAAAGTTCGTTATCGAAAATCAATTTAGCCACAGCCTGCGTAAAAAACTCAATTTTGGTTTGATGCTTATTCGGCGAATAGTTCCACAGATAGTATTCAGCTTTGCGACTTTCTCGGTTATTGTTTACGGTAATAAATTCGCATTTTGCCAAACTCCTTGCGATAAAATCAATCGCTGTAAATAAGGCGAGTTCCGTCAGGTGGAATCTCTGTTCATCGACTGTCGAGCCGTCCTCATTAAATTCCGCTGCGACGGCATCTTTTTTAAAAAGATTTTTCACCCAGTTTATTACTTTCATTTTTTCACCTGCCTTTTAAAATACAATTGCATTAAAACAATTCTTGAGTTCGTCAACCGTCATCGGCTGATTTTGTTTTAGTAAATCAAGCTGTGTATATGCGGCGACGAACGCCATAAATCCGTCTGTTTTTCTTGATTTCGGCTCAATCTTACCATAGATAATATTTCCGTTTTTATCTTCGACAGCCGATGTGTTGTTTGTGTACCAACGCATTAACGCCGAATCGCCCCAAACAATTCGGTGATTAGCGAAATCCGAAGCAATCAGAGGAGCTACAAGCATTTTATCTGAAGGCCTTACAAGTTTTAGATTGTTTCGTCCTTTGCGGTCGCATTCAAAACCCAACTGCATTAACGGCTCTTTGAGTAATGTATAGCGGTAGTTATCTAACGCTCCGCCGACAATGTTGTAATGTTCTTTCTGTTCTCTCAACCAATCAGCGACAATTTCGGGAGGTATTTCCGCTCCGTCAACCCTTTGTAAATCAGGCTGTTGAGCATAAGGAAATTTAATTCTGCCCAAATCCGCAGATTGTGAACAATACCACGAAAATGGTTTCCATGCGATTGAGCCGTCAATCAAAAACATTAAACCGATCCCCAAAAAGTCAGTAGTTTTGGTGTAGTCAATGCCAAATATGCACGGCTTGCCCTCAAGGTTGGGAAGAGGTCTGTTTGTAGCTTTGATATTGTCCCAAGCAGTAACAGGATGGGCTTCTGTGCCTTTTGGAATATTCATTCGTTTAGTCATAAACGCTGAATTATTGATTTTATCTTTTTTCCATTCTTCAAATTCTTTCTTTATTTCTCTTTGTAAATCAGGGAAATATTGTAAAGACGGATTTGCTTTATACCAGTTTTCGGGATTATAAACCTCTTTTTCATCGTCTAAGCGACAAATGAAATAGAGCGTCCCGTTATCCGAGGCATCGCCATTTAAAACTTCAAGCCCTTCCGAAAGTTCGTTATCAAGCGGCCCGTCACGAACATCTCCCATCGTGGTTATTGTCGTCCTACGTGGTAAAGGCTTTTTGCCTAAACCTGTAGTAAAAACGTTAATGAGGTCATATTTTTCGTAAGCGTGTTTTTCATCAAAATCTACCTTGCCCGGTCTGCCGCCGTCTTTTGTTTTACTATTTGATGTTCTGTATCTAATCGTCGAGTTTGTTTTTATATTAGTGATTTTGGTTTTATTCCACTTAAAATGCCGCTGCATTTTTGACGCATTATTTTCCAAGATTTCATAAATATCATTAAAACTCGTTTGTGCTTGTTCTTCGGACGTTGCGCAAATATCAATGTCGTAGTTTCGCACACCATTGACCGGAGTCACCAAAGCAAAATCTTCAAAAGCAAGATAACCGTTTTTTCCCGTTCCTCTTCCGACTACACAAACCAAATCAGGGAATCTTAAAACACCGGGAGCAGAGTAGGTGCAGTTATGCAAAGCGAAGCAAAATTTTTCCCACTCGAAAAGTTTATAAGGAAAATATTTCTGCAAAGCCAAATACTTTTCAAGCTGTTCTTCGTCAACATAAATTTCTTCATTCTCAAAGACGTTTTCGACAAACTTTATTAACTGAATTTGCTCACGGCATACACGATATTTACCGCTTTTAACAAGGGCTATGTACTCATCTATGACTTTACAGCTCGTCATCAGATTCACTCTCAACTTTGTCAATCGACAACCCCATTTGTGAGAGAATCGCTAAGCGCTGTTTGTTGTACATTACGGCATTTTTTACTGAAGGGTTGTCCTTAATATACTCTTTGCCTGTGGCGCTGATAGCTTTGTATGTTAAGCCGTTCTTGCGTATGTCCGCTTGCATTTTTCGTTCAAGTTTTGTGCAAAAAATGTAGCTGTCGATTAAATCTCTATAGACTTCAATGTTTGCCCCTTTCAAAGTCAGTTGCTCAATTAAGCTGTCTTTGATTTCTGCAATTTTAATCTGTGCCATTTGCTTCTCCTCTCTCGAAAATTCCTCGTGTGCGTGCGCGAGACCAAACTGTCGTGCCTTTACACCGTTATCCATAAGCCTCAGAATTTTTCGATTTTTTACCCGGGGGTATGTCTTTTTTGACTACCACCTCTCAGCAAACTCGTCTTTTAATTTTTTGGGTTCGTACTTGTGATGTTCTTTGTAATGGCAGTCTTTGCATAGACATTCGAGGTTGTTAATGTCAAGAGCAAGGTCAGGTCTTACTTTGAGATACAGTTTGTGATGTACTGCTTCGCAAGGGCTGTACTTACCCACAGCACGGCAGCGTTCGCATTCGTAATGTTCTTTCGCTTTTTTTGCATCTCGAACTCTTTGCCAATCAGCAGTTAAATAAAACCTATATGCCTTGCCCTCACGGATTTGACGGACAATCCAGTCCGTAGTTACTTTTCGTTTAATCATAATTTTGCTTCGTAAAATAATAAATAGAGCTATAATGCAATAGTCCTCTTGCATCATAACTCTATTCTATACTATTTTGCGTCCCAAGTAAGGGACTGTTTTTCTAATCCACTAATCTAATCCACTAAGCCGAGTAACCAATCCGCCGATGTTGATAATGCCAGAGCTATTCGCTTAACATTGTACGCTGACGGTTGACTTGTCCCGGCTATGTAATTGTAGATGTTTGACCGGCTCACTCCGGACTTACGCGCAAGGTCCGATGGATAAATATTTCGTTCGGTCATTGCTTGTTCAAGTCGGCGAGCGAAAGTTAAATCGAAAGTTCTCATAAATCATTGTCCTATCATAGCTTTGTACTTGTCTATGTGCTTTTGATAATTTCCGTTTACCTTTGCTGCTTGAATCACTTGCCGGACCTGAGAAGGATTGCGGTCATAATCTTTTGCAATCTGCTTAACAGATTCGCCGAGAAAATCATATTTGCAAAATAAAAATTCAGAAATATCGGTCAATGGTCTGAATGGTATTTTAGATTTTTTAGATTTAGATAACGCTTTTTTTCTTTCCCTCTCTTTGGCCTTTTCGCTAAGGATTTCTTTCCGGCAAATTGGGCAGTATTTTGTTTTAGTACAAAGTGTAATAACTTTAATTCCGCATTTTTGACAAGTGATTGTTATCGGTTTAGCTGTCAATCTACTTCACGCTCCTCATCAAGCATACCAAGTTTCTGTGCCAACGAAATAACAGTGTTTACAATCAAATACAAATCCTTGCCTTTGATGTTGCACATACTAAAGCAAACATCGCCCTCATCGTTATCAAGTTTACCAAAATCAATAACAAGTCCCTTTGTAATCGTCTTGCTTTCATTGTTATCGTAATTAACGGTAATGTTTTTAATATCTTTCATTTTCTTCTACCTCACTTTCAAGCCAATGTTTTGTACAGTCAATACAGCTGTCATTGAATCGCTTTTCCATAGGACAGCCGACATACGGAGTGCCGTACGGGCAGTCAAAAAAATTCATACAACTCCGAGCCATTTCGTCAATTGACATCTGTTTGATTTTTTCAAAGTTTGTCATCGTTACTTACCTCTGCACATTATATACCAAGCTGATTACATGCACGATAAAATCCTTCTGCCCATAAATAAACACGAGGATGTATTCGCTTGCCACAATCATAAAGCCACTCAAAGTAATCAGCATCGAGTTCAGAACAAAAATCTACAATCAGTTCTGACGGTAGAAACTTGTTGCCGTAAATGCAGTTTGAAACTTCATGTTCAAGTGCCTCCCAGACATCATCTTCCGATTCCATATAACACGAACTATGGTCGCTATACGAAGATATTATGTCATCGGAATCAAAATCCTCAAGATTGTATTTAATACTCTCTACAACATCTTTTTCATCATAATAAAACAAATCTGATGCTGTTTGAATCTTGCTTATGTAATACCCAATATCATTTTTTACATAATTTTTAAGATTTGACGGCTTAATTTTGTTATACCAAGTGGCAATGCTATCACCCAAATCACCGCTAACTACTAAGCTACCTCTTTTCTTATCTACTATGTAATTCACATAATAATCTCCGCTTCCATCAGCTCTTTGCCAATCAATAATTAGGTAACGGTCTGTGTCCTGAATAAGCGTTGCTTTGTGTGTGTTAAATTTCTCGCAGAATTTAGCGATTCTTTCTTTTGTCATTTTCTTCATCTCCTAAAAGTTCGGGATTGTCGTAGATATTGCCGACAACTTCAATATTTTCGGGATAAAAATTTTTCCCGAGACTTCTGTAGATATTGTCATACTCAAACCCAAATTCAGTTTCGTATGCATCGTACTTTACAACTCCATAGCCGTCACCGTCTGAGCGACCAAAAAAATCAATGATATCTCCCTCGAAAATTTTTGTGCCGTTCTTGTCGAGCATACCTGTGTACTGACCGATTGTTTTGTAATCAATTTCGATACCACTTATGCCGTTTGTATTCGTCATTTCCGCAGGTAGATTTTTAAACTGTTCATCATACAATTTTGTAACTAACCCATACACCCATTCGCCATTCTGGTATTCTGTTCGGTGATAACTTTCGTCACGGTTTATCGCTTTGCCTCTAAATAATATTTCTCTCATCATTTTTCACTCTCCTCAATAGGCTGATTCCAACATTCAACACATCCCTTGTCACAATCATCTCTGTTCATCAACCCTAAATGATATGGACATATACCTTTAGGTGTTCCATTCTCATATAGTTCAACATTTGGATAATGTTTCAGGAATTCACTCAAATAAGTCCTCTGCGGATGCTCATCGCTCCACCGCTGAACAACTTCGATTACTTCTTCGGGATAAAGCATTTCAAAATCTGTGCAACATTCTCCTACACCGTTATTATCGCTACTTAAAGGGCATTTTTCACATACCACTTTGCATGTTCCTGATTTCGTTGTTTTCGACATTCTCGCTTTTTCGCTAAAATAGTTTTTAGTGATATTACAATCAATCATTTTCTTGACCTCCTTCAAAATTAACAACTTTTCCGTTGTCGGTATAGTCCCGTTTGTCGAATTCAAGTTTCAGCTTATCAATGACAACACGGTCGATGTGTTCCCAAAAGACTTCGTCGGTGTCGGAATGTTCGACTATCTCGGTCATCGACTTCAAAGCCTTTGCACATCTGTCACGACCAAAGCCGAAATCCTTATGCAAGGCAAATACAATCGTCTTAAAAATTCGCCTTGTCAGGTCATTGATTTCTTTGTCCTTGACTTTCTGATATTCCCTGTCTGCAAGGCGGTTAATTTCCGCCATAGCCTCTCTTTTCAGCTTAACGGGTATTCTTGCTTTCAGCACTTTCTCTCCTTTCGTCAATTTTATCAAGTGCAGTTACAATCAACGAGCTTTTGGCTTTAGTGTCCGCAAGTTCGGCTTGATAAAAAAACCGACCCGTTGTATTCCGTCTGATGATACAGCCTTTCAAAATGTATTCTGCTCCATTGTACAGCACGGTTCTTTCAAGGTTGCGTTTAACTTCCGAAATATTCACAGTTCTTCCACCTTGATGTAAATACCCGAAACCTCTGCCCAAAACTTTTCACATATCTCACTTGCAACAAGTGCGTCATCAGACCAAAAGTCGAGAGCGGTCATACAGTCTTTTAGCATTTTTTGCAGATTGTCTGTATCGGGCTTTGTTATACGATATTCGCCGTCTTTGTGTTTGCCTCTCGGAAAGCACCACTTTGTTATCAGTCTGACACCCGACTTGTACGGTTCTGACGGTTTAAACTTTGACAAATGTGATGTAAGCTTTTCTCTTGCCTGTTTAACCTCGGGCGGATTATAAAAAACAGGTTTGCCGTTTTTCACCATAACCTTGTGTTCCTGTGCCGTTACGGTTGGAGGTATCATCGGCATAAAAAATTCCATTTTTAACATTTCACTCCTTTAAAGCATTAAAGCTACTTTTAATTTTTGAATTTTGCTTCTAGTCACAGGTCAGGGGAAGGAGTTGTTGTGCGTAAGCTTCGCACAACTACTTCACCCCTGTGACCTTTAGGGAACGGACACCGTTTATATATACGGTAGTATATATAGTTTTGTCTGTCCCTCGGACAGACGGACGAATTATTCGACTTTGTCCCTGTTAGGGACACGGACAAGGACAAAAATTTATCGACTTTGTCCCTCGGACAGACGGACGAATTATTCGACTTTGTCCGTGTCCTTTCGTCCTACTTCACCGCCGTCTATCCAAAAACCGCCGTGCTCTTTTATGTATCGTCTAACCGTTTTTTCGGACTTTCCCATATATTCTGCTAAGTCAGCTACATTTGCCTGACCGTTTTCCTCAGCACCGCTAAACGCTGTTTCGAGGGCATTGTTTTGCTCCTGCTTGCGTTCCGATTCACTTTTTTTCTTGCTGAAATTCTTTTTGTAGGGTGAGCCTTTGATGTTAAAATCGCCCTCAAAATTACAGTCTTTCAACACACCTGTTGTATCTGTTTTGTGTATCGGATAATCAAACCAAAGGTTAAGTGCATCAAATGCCGGAAACTCTCGCAGAGTTCCCTCTATTCTCCACGCTGACATCCCCTTTACGGTTTTTTCGGCTCTTGCAACATCTGACATCATCAGCTTAAAAGACTGTTCAGGAAGCGTTTTGCGTGCGATGTCAATCATATTATTTGCCATTACCAAATCATCCTGCGAACACACTTCACTGATTTTGTTGAAGCGACCTATCCAGTCTTTGCAGATTTTACAGGTTCTTTCATCCTTTTGCTGCTTCATCAAATCATCGCTGATTTCAAGTCTTGTAAGGTCAAGGAGTGCATCGGGGTCACGAGCGAAAACACCCGAACCCGACACTCTGTCCATTGACTTCTTGCCGCCCTGTGCACCTTTTGAATGGTGATGACAGTAGATTACCGCACAACCGATTTCGGTACATACCTTGTCAAACTGGTTGCAGAAGTGTGCCATTTGGTCAGCACTGTTCTCATCGCCTGTAATAACCTTGTATATCGGGTCAATCACTACGGATATAAAGTTGCCTTTCAATGCCCTGCGAATGAGCATAGGGGCAAGCTTATCCATTGGTACGGATTTACCTCTTAAATTCCATATATCAATCTTGTTTATGTTCTTAGGTTCAAGTCCCAATGCCTCATAAACATCTTTAAAACGGTGAAAGCAGGACGCACGGTCAAGTTCGAGGTTCACATACAAGACATTGCCCTGCGCACACTTAAAGCCGAACCATTCTGTTCCCTCGGCAATTGCAATACACAATTCGATAAGACCAAATGACTTACCTGCTTTTGAGGGTCCTCCGAGCAACATTTTATGTCCCTGTCGGAGAACACCCTCAATTAACGGCGGCGCAAGTTCGGGCGGATTTTCAAAAAAATCTGCAAGGTTGTCAAGGTCGGGCAGGTCATCGTTGATACTCTCCACCCAGTCTTTCCACTCGGCAAAATCGGATTTACCGATGTTTGTGTCAATGATAAACTGCTTTTTGCCGTCGCGGATAACACCGGGCATACGGCTCAGCCTTGACGGATTGCGGTTTTGCTTGTCGATTTCAAAGCCGTTTTTTCGGCATACATTGTAGAGATAATCAACCCTTTTGCGGTACTCGTCATAGTTTGCGGCATCAATCTTAACTATAGCGTGGACTGATTTTCCGCCCGAATAAACAAGCACCGCAACAGGCAGCTCAAGCTCTCTGATGATTGCATTTTGTTCTTCAAGAGCCATACTGTCAGATTCCACCAGAGCGTAACGATAATCGGTTACATTTTCGTTTTTAACACCCTTGCCGTCCAATGGGTTGAACCTTATCCACGCGCCTGCCTCGGGTTTGTAATCACCGAATACATTTGATATATCGCCGTCACAATTGTTGAGGGCGGCAATAAGCTCACCTGCCGTACGGTCACAACTGCCCTTTGTGGGCAGATATTTAACCTTGCCGTTATCGTTCTTCTCCCAAGTTTCGGTTACATAGCCGACATTTTCGGAGCTGTCAAAGAGGGTTTCAAGGTAGGTTACAATTTCATTCACAGGATTCCAGTTTGCAGGCTCGTGAAATTTTACACCCTCACAGGCTGTTACTCCAATATCGCCCTGTTCAAAAGCGATTTCATCATCCCAGCCGAGTTCTTTCGATTCACGGAAAGTCATCCCCCTGTCTTTAGCCATTTGGATTATCGTACCTGCTGTGACAGGTGAAGCAGAGCCGTTAAAGCTCTGCCATTTCTTTTCACACTCGCCGTTGTGATAGCGGTTGTCTGCTCTGCTCCAATCGTCCCAGTCCTTTACGCTGTATCCCTCTTGTTTGAGTGCCATTCCGACATTTACCCAGTCTTGGTAGTCAAGCTCTGACGGACTGATGTATTCAAGTGCATTAAGTAAGTCCAACCGTATTCACCTCGCTTTGCGGTACATATGTTTTCGGGTTAATGTTTTTCGGAGTTCTCCAACCGTTTGCGGCAATTCTCGAAATCAGAGCCGAGGCTTCGTCAAACTGCCATTTGCCCACGTGCTGAAAGCCTCTGCTTTCAAGCATATGGATTTGTTTAGGTGTGGTTAAGCCCTCAATTCTTCGCTTTTCGAGCCTGTCAAGAATAAGCTTTGCTTTGCCGGCACTCTGGATTTCATCGGGGAATATTCCGAGCTTTTCAAGTTTTGCTTTCTGTTTGTCTGTAGGCGGTGAACATTCCCAGCCGAATGCCGGAACATAGCCTGCAAGATCCTGCGCCTGAATTGACATTTCGTACTGCAACGGATCTACAAGTTTGCGTTTGCGTGTTCGCATTTCTGCAAGCTGATTTGCAAGCGCCTCTTCACGCTGAGCAACAACATCTTCGCTTGCCTTTTCCTCTGCTTCTTCAATATCAATCGGACATCCTGCCTGTTCTGATAAGTTTTCGGTCATCTTTCGTGCGACCTCTTCGTTGTCGCAAATAAGATGTGCAGGTCTGCAAAGTTCGTGCCTTTCGGTGTGCCACAAAAAGTCGAGTAGCAAAAGCTCCGTCTTGTTTGGAGCAAGTCTTGTACCTCTGCCGACCATTTGGCAGTAAAGCCCCCGAACCTTTGTAGGTCTTAAAACGACAACGCAGTCAACGCTTGGGCAGTCCCAACCCTCGGTTAAAAGCATTGAGTTACACAAGACATTGTATTTATCGTTTTCAAAATCCTGCAATACTTCCGCTCTGTCTTCGCTGTTGCCGTTGACCTCTGCCGCTTTAAAGCCTTTTTCGTTCAAAATGTCTTTAAATTTCTGCGATGTTTTTACAAGTGGTAAAAACACAACAGTTTTACGGTCCTTACAGTATTTTTTCATTTCCTCGGCAATCTGATAAAGATACGGATCAAGTGCCGTGTCAATATCACTTGCTTTAAAATCTCCTGCCTGTGTGGCAACTCCCGAAAGGTCAAGTGTAAGCGGTATTGTCACAGCTTTAATTGGTGTCAAGTACCCCTCTTTGATAGCCTTAGGGAGTGTGTATTCATACGCAAGCGAATCAAATACTGTTCCTAAATTTTTCATATCTCCTCGGTCGGGTGTTGCGGTAACACCCAACACTTTTGCATTGTCAAAATGCTCAAGCACACGCCGATAGCTGTCGCTGATTGAGTGATGTGCTTCATCAATAATGATTGTATCAAAGTAATCGCTGTCAAAGTTTGACAGTCTTTTTTCACGCATTAAGGTCTGAACAGAGCCTACAACTATTCTGTGCCAAGAGCCTATACAGCTCTGTTCTGCTTTTTCGACTGCCGAATTAAGTCCTGTTGCCTTTAGAATTTTATCAGCTGCCTGGTCGAGCAATTCTCCACGGTGGGCAAGTATCAGCACCCTGTCACCTCGACGGACACATTCTTCGGTGATTTTTGCAAAAACTATCGTCTTGCCACAGCCTGTAGGCAAGACAAGTAATGTTTTTAAATTGCCGCTTTCCCACTCGGAGAAAACGGCATTCTTTGCTTCATTCTGATACGGTCGAAGTTGCATTAAAAGCTACCCGGTGTCCAGTTATTCGGCATCGCAGTATTTGGCGTTGCAGGCTGTGTGTTATACTGCGGCGGCGTAGGCTGTACATACTGCTGAGGTGCTGACTGTGCTACGGCAGGCGATATCGTTGTCACCTGCTCATCGTATGCATAAAAATACTTGATGTCATTTGTTACGCCCTCTGTGCCGTCATTCTTCACATATTTGCGGATGATAACCTGACATTTACCTTTCTTACCGATAATGCCTGTCCAGTCCATACGGAGCGGTTCGCCGTGTTTTTTCATTGACACAGACAAAAAGAGCTGTGACAGCTTCCATTCAAGCGAGGAGTGCAGTACGAAATTAACTGTAATTTCTCGCTGGTCATCTGCTCCCCACACATCAAAAGTCACTTTCGCCATATTGCATGGTGGCAGTTTACCTTTACCCTGTGAGCGAGCACGCTCAACCTTTGCTACTGTAAAATCATAATCACCCTCTGGGAGCGGTTCATAATTTCCGCCCTCTTCTGTTATTTCGTCGTTCCAACCGAATTCTCTATCCATTTATACATCTTCCTTTCTTATTAAAACGGTAAGTCACGGTTGCTCTGTATCACTTCGAATACCTTATTCCACGCTCCCACAAGGCAACCGCTAATAAATCGTGGGTCATAGTTTGTAATCGGTGTATCGTAAGGGTAGTGTCCCTGTGTAAACACCGCCTGTCTGATTTCGCTTTCATCAACACCGTTAGCTCTCATAAGGTCGGCAAGAGCTTTTGGTATGCCCTCAGGAATATTGACAGACTTGTCATTCTGTGGCATAGGTGAAGGTGGTACAGGCTCGGGAGCTTTTTCGATCTGCGTAGGTTGTGGTACAGGCTGTGTCGCAGGCTCTGCCTTAGGTGGCTGAGGTATCGGATTCTGCGGAGCAGAAGCGTTATTTGCAGGTGCGACATCATTAAAAATGTGGGCAATGCCTGCATAGCTAAAGTCCATTTCTTCGGGCAGTCCGTGACGGTTCTTTGCGTCCCAACAAGGGTGATGAAGCGTGTACATCACTCTCCCTCCGCCCTGAGCCTTGTACTTTCTGCCGTCTTTGTCGGTTGCTACCGCTACTGTTTTATAGTTTGCGAAAAGCACCATATCAGCCCATTCTTTTACAAGCGGAGAAATCTGTGAAGCAGTCTTTTTGCCGAGTTTAAGCTCCCACCTGTCATATTCACCGATTTCATCAGGCTGTGAAAACTTGCGGAGCTGTGCGTGTGCGGTAAGCACAACATTTATACCTCTGTCAATCAAATCTTCAAGGCTGTTCAAAAATCTGCCGAACTCCTCTTTTTCGTAAACATATCCGTTTCCGTAACCGAAATCTTCAATACCTTTTTTGCCGTACTTTGAGCAAATATCATCAATGCAAAGCTGTTCTGCCCAGTCGATTGTGTCAATGACAACCGTCTTGCATACAGTTGGGTTGTTCTTTACATATTCAAGCTGGCTCTTGAGCATGGTCCACGATGTCGGCTTATCCATTCTTGCAACATCAAGATTTTTTGTACTGCCCTCCGTGTCGATAAACAGAGGGTTCGGAAACTGTGAAGCAAAGGTTGACTTGCCGATACCCTCGGGACCGTAAATTACAACCTTTTGAGCCGACTTGATTTTACCTCTTGTGATGTTCATTATCTCACCCCCTGTACATCGGTATAACCGCAAGCAAGCTCTCTGTGCGGATTGCATTTGATTACACATTCATTTGTATTTGTTTTTGCTGTTGTTTTAGCTGTAGTTCTTGTAGCCATAATTAAAACTCTCCTTCTGTCCAAGTCGGTGTTGTAACAGGTGTGGTTGTTTCGGACTTAATATAACCGTCCTCAATGATGATTGAACATTCATCACCGTTTGAAACTCTTGTTGCAATAGCCTGCAATCCCTCTGATTCAAGCCATTTTGCAAAGTCTTTGAGTGTGTCGGTATCCATTTGTTCGAGCTTGTCAAGCAGGACAAATCCGCATTCGGGATTGAGCTTGCGAACAATTGCCGTAGCGACACGAAGCTGTTCCGAACCGCTCATGTTGTCCCACTTGAAACCGTTATATGTAAGCTCGCCCTTTTCAACCGATAAGCCGTCAAGGGGCAAATTTGCGTTGTTGAGCAAGTCATATTTTGTTTTGCGAATTTCTTCAAGCTGTGCCGTCATATCGGCATACTTGCCGTAATATTCCTTTGCGTCCTCATCAGCTTTCGCCTTATCAAGGTTTGCTCTGACTTTGCGGTTGATTTCGTCAATCTCGGTAATGTTCCTTTCAAGCTCTGCCGTGCTTTCATCGTGCAGTTCGGCTACGGTCTTTCTGCTCTGTTCAAGCTGTGCAAGCACTTTTGTAAGCTCGGAATTGTATTTTCTCAAATCCTCGTTAAGCCTGTTGATTTCGCTCTGTAAGTTGTTGGCACGGCTTTCAAGGTTATCTTTCTCTGCTCTCAAGCGGTTGTTTTCGCCGTTGCGTGCAAGGATTTCCTGTTGTTTGTTGATAAGGTCCGAGGCTGACACAGGTTCGTTCGGCACGCCTTCGTATTCGGGCATTTCGGCAGCAAACTTTTCCTTTCGGTCCGCAATCTGACCGATAGCACGGCGCTCGTTATACACCAGTGTTTCCTGCGTTTCAAGCTCGTAAACTCTGTTGCCTACACCGATAATCTGCAGGAGCGTGTCAGCCTTTTCCTTGCCAGTTGCATTCATAAATTTCGGCAGGTCAAGAGCAAAGTTGCTGACAAATGCGTCAAGCAAAGCCTGTCCGCCTTTGTTGCCTGCGGTGTCAATTACTTTAAGACTGCTGTTTTTTCCGCTACGCTCCACAACAATACCGTTTGAAAGTTTGATTTTTAGGTGTGGCGGAATTGTTGAACCCTCACGGTACGGAGCAGACGGAGCGAAACGATTACCGCCGAGAGCCCACGCAATTGCGTCAAGAACAGATGTCTTGCCCTGTCCGTTTTTACCGCCCAACACGGTAAGTCCGTTTTCGGTCGGCTCGTAAGCAACTGCCTTTACTCTTTTTACATTTTCGATTTCAAAAGCTGATATTTTTACTGACATATTAAAGTCCTCCTTGACAATTTGCTTAAAATTGTCTATCATTTAATTAAGGTATTTTTCTTTGTCCGTTGAGGCTTTGCAGAGCTTTTCAGCGGATTTTTCTTTTTTAGTTGACATTTGAAACACCCATACATTCAAAACCGAAGGATTCGGATTCAGGCGTTTCAAGTGCTTTGAGCTTGCGTTTTAGCTCTCGGTTTTCATGCCTGTAACCGCTTGACGCTGTTTTTTCGAGTGCAAGGTCCGTTCTTGCGTTTCTTAGCTCAATGCTGAGATGTCTGTTCTCTGCTCTTAGGTTTTCAATATCTTTGAGCAGTTTCCTTTTTGTCGGGTAGTTTCTTAAATGACACATTTGTTACACTCCTTTCGCAATAATAACATTACATTTTGTTGCGTAGTCTATGAGCCTTTCAAGCGGTATGTTGTACGACCATTTACCGCCTTTAAACAAGCAAGCCGTGCCTATCGGCAGTCTCTGCTCACGCAGTCCGTTATAGACGAACTCGGGAGTAATGTCGAGATATTGCGCTGCAATCTTGGGCGGTACATTCTTGTAGGGCTCGCCTGTCTTAGGATTGATAAGGATTTCGTCAATCATCTTTTTTACCTCCTCTTTATGCAGATTTCTGCTGGCTGTCTGCAAGAGCCTGAGTATATCCGCTGATGTAAGCCTGCTGAGATTCCGACAACTGTTTGAGCAATTTAATAAGTTGTTCTGCTGATGTTTTTGTTTCAATAAACGATTTCAATATGTTCACCTCCTTGTTGTTCTGTGACAACATTATAACACTTATTTTGTTGTTAGTCAACACCTTTTTGCAATATTTTTTTAGGTTTTTTTATCAAAATGTTGTTGACAAACAACACCACATTTGATATAATAACAATATCAAAGAGAGGTGGTGATTAACAAATGACCGCAGGAGATCGTTTAAAAATGGTTAGAAATGAACTCGGACTTTCACAACCTAAATTCGGTGAAAAAATGGGTGTAAGTAAATCCGTTGTGGTTAATTTAGAGTTAAACAGAGTTGAGTTAAAAGATATGATGCTTAATCTTGTTTGTAAAACATATAGCGTCAACCCTTTATGGCTTGAGAGAGGCGAGGGTGAAATGTTTCTTGACACTCCGCAAAGTTTAATCGATGATTTAGCGAGCGAATTTAATTTAACCGACATCGAAAAAAAAATAGTTTCAAATTTTGTAAATCTTTCAGAATCAGAACGAGAACAAATTATAACTTTAATTCAAAAATTGATTACATAAAAAAAGGACGGCTTAACCGCCGTCCGAAACTATTGTTTTACTTTTTCAAATAAACAAAACATATGTATTCAAAAATCTTTTTAAGCTTCTTTTCGCTTTTGATTTTTGATAGCATTTCATCAATCATTTTTCGGTAATCGTACATATTGTCAACTTCTTTCAAAAAGATTTCTTTACTTATAATTATAGAACCTCTGTTCGACAATTTCAAGTGGTAAATGCTGGCAATATATTACAAAGTCCCATAGAACGGACTTTGCTAACCCCCCAAAAAAAAGACCGCCCACAGCTGGCACTATGAGCGGTCAAAAATAGGGATGAAAAGGCGCTAACCTCTTCAATATTATTTTAATATACGATATATATTTTGTCAATATATATATATATATATATATCAAAAAGAGGAGGATTTATAAATGAATAAAAAAGCTGTTGGAGTTATTTCATTTATCATAGCTATACTCGGTGCTTCTTTTGGAGTGAAATCATTGTTGTCGCTTGATATAGCAGGAGTTTTAATCGGTGTCGTTATATTTTTGGTCTGTATCGTGATTTTTGCTTTCGCTTCAGCTATGTCGCAAACAAGTGTTACCAACGAGGCGACAAACCAAAACGATAACAATTTAACAGTTGATACACCACCTAAAAAATATTCGAGTACGAAAAATTTACCGCTTGATAAATCTGAAACAGGTTTAACTAACGCAAGAACTTTTAAACTTGCTGGGGTGACGTTCGAGGATCGCCCACATAATTTACAGGTAATTAAACAATGCCAAAATCGTGGCGAGCAGATTAAAATTGCATTAAACAAATACATATATGACGGGAAATATGCCATAGCTGTAACTGCAAACGGCTTAGAACTCGGAAATATAAAATCTGAAAACCTTGATTTTGTACTTGATAATCTTTATCGTATTTGCGGATACGAAAAACTATATATCAATAATTTTACCAATGAAAACGGAATTATAGTTTGGTATGGAGAAATCAAACTTGTTTTGGTAAATAAAAAGGAGGCTAAAGAGTATGAAATGTAAGAAAATATTTTCGATTATTTTACTTGCAATGTTTATCTTTGTTATTGCAGGTTGTGGAGAAAATAATATTCCCGACGGAATTAGCGAACAAGCGTACACCGCAGGCACTAAAGCACTTGAAATTACTGACAGCTATTTAAACTATGAAATAACAAAAGATGATGCACAAAAGCAACTTGAAGAAATTTCTGACAGACTTATTGAAGAAGTGAAAACAAGTAGTTTTGAAAAAGACAGCAATGTTGAGACTTGTGTAACTACCATATCGTTAAAAATGTTTAATGATAAATCTGATGGTGACATTAGAGAAAGTCGAGATGCTTTAGCTGACAGGCTTGGCAAAACCGAAAATTAAACAATAAAAAAGCCGCTCTGTCCTGTTGGCGCAGGATAGAGCGGAAACCACTACACAAGGGTGCAATGGTACTAATCAAGCAATAATATTGTACCACACCCCTGCGAAAATTACAACATTTTGCAGGGGATTTTTGCGCCCTTTTTAAAGGAGCAAAATAATGAAAAAATGTATAAACCGACGGTGTAACCGAGAATTACAGGACGATTTTGTGTTTTGTCCGTATTGTGGCAAAAATCAAACCGATAAACCTAAACGGCAACAAAAGAGAGCAAACGGCACGGGTTCTATTTATTACCGAAAAGATAGCAAGACAAAGCCGTGGTATGTCGCTTCAACAATAACAGGTAAGCGTGTGTATGTTGGAGGATTCGCAACACGCACAGAGGCGGTCAAAGCCCTAACAGACTACGAATCAGCCCCCACAAGCAACATTAACATTACATTTGCACAACTGCACGAGCGTTGGCTAAAAACTAAGGCGTACCAAAAATTGAGCGACGATGCCAAGAGCTCTTACAATGCCGCTTGGGTTAAACTACGATCGTTATACAACCGTAAGTTTAGAGATTTAAAAACATTTGATTTTCAGACGGTTGTCGATTATTACGAAAATCCACATCATGAGGAAGGCGCCGGAGGCAAGCTAAAATATCTTCTGCCAAGCGGAAAAGGTACATACCAAATAACCGACACACCAAAAATGTGTGACGGCCTGAAATTTTCGGCACTGCATAAAATTAAAGTGTTCGCCACTAAGATATACAAGTACGCCATGGAACAAGACATAGTAGCCAAGAATTATGCCGAGTTTATAGAGCTCCCCGAACCCGAAGAAGTCAATGCTACAAGATTCACGGAAGTACAATTAGAGTTAATCCGGCAAAACATAGGGCGAGTACCGTATGCTGATTACGCATACATTATGTGTTATCTCAATTTTAGAGTATCGGAGTTTTTGTCACTCACAACAGAACAGTTTCACATAAGTGAGCAAGGCATTCCTTATTTTGTCGCCGGCATTAAATCAGAGGCAGGCAAAAACAGACTAATCCCTATACATCCAAAAATACAAAAAATGGTGACCGACTGCATAAATCATCACGGTGAAACTATCTTCTGCCGACTTGGCGAGGATTTCGGCAAGCCGATGAACAAAGATTATTTTTTAAAATCCTGTTTTCGCCCTGCAATGCAGGCTATGGGTTTAGGAAATGAGTTTACTCCGCATTCTTGCCGTCGAACCTTTTCAACAAGGATGTCTGCCGCAGGTGCGAGGGAAGAGGACATCATCGCACTCATGGGACACGCAGAATACAAAACCGACATCAACCATTACATTATTCAAGAGCTTGACACACTTTATGACGCTGTAAAAAAGCTCGCATAAAACAACAAAAACCCCCGAAATCAATCGGGGACTATTTTTTTGAACCGTCAATGCCTTGTTGTGCCCTGAAATTCGTAGCAACATTGTAGCTACCCACAATATCTTGCACATTCCTCAGCGTTCCGAACAAAGACGAAAATATAACAAAAAAGCCAGTAAACAAGCCGTTTTTGGCTTAAATACTGACTTTCTTCGTGGCTCCCCCAACTGGGCTCGAACCAGTGACATCATGATTAACAGTCATGCGCTCTACCGACTGAGCTATGGAGGAATATATAGCAAAACACCCAATTGGGTGTATGCTTTGTGTTGGCATCTCCCTATCTTTCCGGGCCGTCACCAGCCAAGTATTTTCGGCACCACTGAGCTTAACTTCTGTGTTCGGTATGGGAACAGGTGGACCCTCAGCGTCATCAACACCAACTATTCTTTTGTATTTAAAAGCTTTTCAGCCTTTTTACCTTTTGGTGACTCGTGCGGGAATCGAACCCGCGTTGCCGGCGTGAGAGGCCGGAGTCTTAACCGCTTGACCAACGAGCCTTGTCTTTCGTCACAAAGGCTAATGGTCTTTGCTCTCATTAGCCCCTGCAACTTCTCTTGGTGCACCATCAGGGGCTCGAACCCGGGACACCCTGATTAAGAGTCAGGTGCTCTACCAACTGAGCTAATGGTGCATCTCTGTGTTCTTTCAAACACCCTGAAAACTGAATAAAGGAAAGAAGATTAAGAAGAAAGATTAGTTAAATTCATATTGGAATGACCAATCGGGTTAAAGTATATACTACACAGC